>UMCI01074354.1_pt1 | contig 41141 bp, 39 predicted proteins | sample 1964211 | NCBI WGS metagenome assembly UMCI01 (sample SAMEA4835966, study PRJEB28245) | human gut metagenome | biome: gut microbiome; material: fecal sample | place: Denmark | collected 2008 | reverse complement strand
GGGAACGGCTTTGCCCAAGTCGCTCAACATACCCGGTAACGACTTGAAGGGAATTGTGCAGTCATCGTATTTTTTACGTATGGTGAGCCTCTATAATTTCGGAGACATCGACCGTCGGGAAGTTCCTGTACATGAAGGTGAGGTCGTGGGGGTGATAGGCTGCGGCAATGTGGGTATGGACGCCGCCCGCACAGCGTTGCGTATGGGGGCGAAAGAGGTATATGTGATTTATCATAAGACCGAAAATGAGATGTCGGCCTTACGGTCGGAATATGAAGATGCCGTTGCCGAAGGCGTGAAGTTTTTATGGCGTACGGCCACTCAAGAATTTATTTGTGACAATAACTCGGGGTGGATTACCGGGTTGAAAGTCGATACTCCCGAAGGGGAAAAAGTGTTGTCGTTCAATCGTATTCTTTTGGCCATCGGTTCGCGTCCCGCCAATCGTATTGTATCGACAACAACAGGTATCGATGTCGATAGTTCGGGATATGTAATCACTAAGGATCGTCCCTATGGTATGACTACTCGTAAAGGCGTGTTTGCCGGAGGGGATGTGGTACATACTCCTCAGACCGTCGTGTTAGCGATGAAAGAAGCCAAGAAAGTGGCGGTAGGTATCGCCCAGTATGTAGATGCGAAAAAATTGCTCGGAGAGTAATTTCCTTCATTAATAAGTTCCGTGAACCGGAATTTTCCCGGACAGAATTTTCTGCCCGGGATTTTTGTTGTAACGACATGACCATGCAAACTGTCGATTTCTTTTTTTACTAAAACGCATGTCATTCTGACGACTGCAAGGAGGAAGAATCTCTTACAATAATAGTTAGAGATTCCTCGCTATCGTTCGGAATGACATTTGGCTTACTGCCCACAAAAACGTTGTCATTCTGAACGGAACGTTAGTGGAGTGAAGAATCTTTTACCCAAACGTATGTCATTCTGAAAGGCTTTGCCTTGAAGAATCTCCCGCAAATCCTATTACCATTCTGAACACAGTATAAGTGGAGTGAAAAATATCCGGCCAGATGTGTGTTGTGTAAGATCTCTCACATACGCTCGGAATGGCACGACTGTCATTCTGACGACCGCAGGGAGAAAGAATCTCCTGCAAACTCCATTGTCATTCTGAATGCAACGTAAACGGAATGAAGAATCTCATGCTAAGAAAGTACGAGCGAAGTGAAGAATCCTAACCTACCGGGAATAAGAGATTCCTTGCTGACCGCTTCGGAATGACATTTGGTTACCATGCCAGAGACAATGAAAATCTTGGTAATTTATTCGCTTTTACAGGTGGAGATATGGACGTTTTTTTGTAATATTGCAAATGAAATATAAAGGCGTTTCGGTAAAAATTTCCGGTAAGGAGTTTGCTCTTTGCACGGAGTATTTTTACGTAATGGCTTTGTCGAATAAATATCATAGTCGATGAGAATATTATTGCTGTCGGGCGGGTCGGGGAAACGGTTGTGGCCGTTGTCCAACGATGCCCGTTCGAAACAGTTTCTTAAATTGTTGAAAGCACCCGATGGGAAGCGGGAATCTATGGTGCAGCGCATTGTTCGTCAGATAAAGGAATCGGGTCTTGACGCATCGATTACCATAGCGACCAGTGTATCGCAAAAAGATGCGATAACCAGTCAGTTGGGGAGTCATGTCGATGTCGTAACCGAGCCTGAGCGTCGGGATACGTTTCCGGCCATAGCTCTGTCTACCGTATATTTACTTAAAGAGCAGCATTGCGATCGCAACGAAGTTGTTGTTGTGATGCCTATCGATCCTTATACCGAAGAGAGCTACTTCCATACTGTCGGGCAAATGGCTCAAATCGCAGCGCAAGATAGAGCCGATTTGGTATTGATGGGGATATCCCCGACTCAGCCTTCGTCGAAATTCGGTTATATCATACCCGATCTCGAAAAAGAGAGAGACGGAATTTTTCCTGTCATGCGTTTTGTCGAGAAACCCGATAGCCGTACCGCTGAACGCCTGATTCTCGATGGAGCAATGTGGAATGGTGGTGTTTTTGCCTTTAAGCTCGGATATTTGGCCGATATTGTCGATCGCTATATTCATACGGAGACTTTTGCCGAGTTACGATCTCGTTATGTCGAGTTACCCCAAATCAGTTTCGACTATGAGGTCGTGGAAAAAGCAACATCTGTGGTGGTTCTTCCTTATGGTGGAAAATGGAAAGATTTGGGTACATGGAACAGTCTGACCGAAGAAATGTCCGACCGTACTACCGGCAATGCAGTCATCGGAGAAGCTGCCGAGGAGACTCATGTCGTCAATGAACTCGATATTCCCATTGTTTGCTTGGGTACTAAAAATATTGTTGTAGCAGCCAGCCCCGATGGTATTTTGGTGAGCGACAAGCGTGCATGCGCCCAGTTGAAATCGTATGCCGATCGTTTTGCTCCAAGACCTATGTACGAGGAGCGTCGGTGGGGTACTTATAAGGTTATGGGATATAACGTATTACCAGACGGATATAGGGCGCTGACCAAACTTCTATGTATCAAGGCCGGTTGCAATATCAGTTATCAGTATCACAATCTCCGTGAAGAGGTGTGGACATTTATAGACGGACGTGGGCGTTTGGCTCTCGATGGTAAAATCGTAGAGGTAGGACGAGGCGATGTCGTGCATATAAAATCGGGACAGAAACATGCTGTGCGCGCGGTTACCGATTTGCAGATCATTGAAGTGCAGATGGGTAGTGAGCTTGTTGAAGAGGATATTGTCCGTCTATCGTGGAACTGGGAGAATGATTGAGAAGCTATTGTAACGAATAAAAAACTTTGTTATGAAAAAAATCTTTGTTATTTTGTTATTGGTATATGGGTGTGTAGGTGGATATGCACAGATTACCTATAAAATGCAATTGAGGGATTTCAATCGTGCTGCACTCGATTCCTATCCGCAGAGAGTTATATCTTTCCAACAAACCGATAGTATCTGCCATGTTACGATACAGAGTTCGTCAGTGATGGCCGATACTTCTCTTCTCAAAGTAGTGAAGTCGGCTGTTGTTGATCCGGGATTATCTTATCCTTCTGACGTGTTGCCGTTTTTGGAGCCGACATCTCTTATCGATTACCGTCTGCCTGAGCTACAAACGATAGCCGATACGTTGCTCGGAAATGAAAAAAATGTATGGTCGATTATATGGAAAGGTTTGAAATTTGCATCGACTTATATCGAGGTTTTCGATGATTCCTTAGCTATGGAAATAGATAAGGGCAATAGTTTCACTGCAGATATAGCGACCATACTCCGGCGTAGGAAAGGAACTTGCAGCGAGTATACCAATTTGTTCATTGCGTTGATGCGTTCGAAGTCTGTTCCTTGTCGCTTTATTACCGGATATGTTTATTATCCGCCGCAGATAACCGGAGGTACTCATGCTTGGGCCGAGTGTTATGTGAATGGTGTAGGCTGGATTCCGGTCGATCCGCAAGCCGGCCAGTTGGGCTTCCCGGTAGAAATAAAACTTTTCGCAGGAAAGGATTATCCCGATTGCGGAATAAAGGATCTGAGCGATATAGTGCCACTCTCTATCGAGATAGAAAATGATACCTATTCGAGATACAAAAAATAATTCCGACATCAATATGGAACAACCTCAACTCAACGGACATAACAAACAAGAGTATCCTCCCATGCACACGGCCGAACATATTTTGAACCGAACAATGGTGGAAATGTTCGGCTGTCCGCGTTCCCGCAATGCCCATATCGAGCGGAAGAAAAGCAAGTGCGACTATGAGTTGCCGACGGAGCCTACCGCCGAGCAGTTGGCCGCCGTCGAGGCAAAGGTAAATGAAGTGATTGCCTCTCATCTGCCTGTTATTGAAGAGTTTGTTTCCCGTGCCGAGATTTCCGATGATGTAGACCTCTCGAAACTTCCCGAAGATGTCGGTGCAACTTTGCGCTTGGTGCGTGTGGGCGATTACGATGTTTGCGCCTGTATCGGAGCACATGTGCAGAATACGTCGGAGATAGGCATTTTCAAGATTATCAGCCATGATTACGAACCGGGACGTTTGCGTTTGCGGTTCAAGTTGTTGCCGAAAGAGTAGCCGGTAACAGTGTGCTAAAATCTGGTAATGTTTTCTTTGTAAGAGAATAGGGATATATTTGAATGATAATGATAGAAATGGGAAGATAGCTCGTCATTTTATGATGATATTGAGATGATCGACCAGTCCCCTTAAATTATCTTCGGAAAAAACGGTTTTTTTGAGTTTGCATGCAGCCGGATTTATGGAGAAGTTAAAAGCGGTCGAAAAATCGACTTTCTCCAAATTTGTACCGGCAAATGAGGCTCTCTCTAAATTGCAATGTTCGAAAATCGAATTTTTTATGTCGGCGTTGTCGAAAAAGGTTTCGTACATTTTGCAGTTTCGGAAGATGGTTTTCTGTAATTTGACGGCAACAAAGTTGCCATAGTCGAGGTGAGAATTTTCAAAAATGAGATCGCTTGAAAATCGATTTATTTCGGAGAAGTCGACACCGGTCATTTTACAATCGATAAAAGAGATGTTTCTGAGAGCATTCTTGAACTTGGACATTGAAAGATTACAGGTCGAAAATGTGCATCGGTCGAAATCGGTTTGCCGGAAAATGACATTTGAAAAGTCGCAAGAAATGAACGTACAGTTGTAGTATTCGTCTTCAAAAACGGTGTCGGTAAAAGATATTTTTTCAAAAGTCCTGTTTTCGATCATGGTATGAAAATTTATAAAAATACCTTTGGGTTGTCATCAAAGGTAGAAAATTTTCTCCGTATGGCAAACGAAGCGTAAAAGAAGAGCCGCATAATAAACTTTTATGCGGCTCTTCTTTTTGAGGTATAAGTCCTCTTGTATTAACGATTGGCGCGTTTGCGTTCGGTTTCGTCGAGAATGATTTTACGAATGCGCAGATGATGGGGGGTTACTTCGAGATATTCGTCTTCTTTGATATATTCGAGCGACTCTTCGAGACTCATCACGATGGGGGGTATGATACGGGCTTTCTCATCGGCTCCCGATGCACGCATATTGGTAAGTTTTTTCGATTTGGTAACATTTACCACGATGTCGCCTTCTTTGGCGTTCTCTCCGACAACTTGGCCGGCGTATACTTCTTCTTGCGGGAAAATAAAGAATCGACCTCGGTCTTGCAGTTTGTCGAGCGCATAAGCGTAAGCCGTACCCGCTTCCATGGCGATGAGTGAACCGTTGGTGCGGCGTTCGATGTCGCCTTTCCACGGTTGGTATTCGAGGAAGCGGTGTGCCATGATCGCTTCGCCGGCCGATGCGGTAAGTACGTTATTGCGCAGGCCGATGATACCTCGCGAGGGAATCGAGAATTCGAGATGTATGCGGTCTCCTTGTGTATCCATCGATAGCAGGTCGCCTTTGCGCCGGGTTACCATATCGATCATTTTGCTCGAATATTCTTCGGGGACATTGATGGTGAGTTGTTCTACCGGTTCGCACTTTACCCCGTCTATTTCTTTGACGATGACCTGCGGTTGCCCAACTTGTAACTCATAACCTTCGCGGCGCATCGTTTCGATGAGGATAGAGAGATGCAGTACACCTCGGCCATATACGGTCCAAACCCCGTCTTCGGGAGCCTTTACGACGCGTAGAGCGAGGTTGCGTTCCAGCTCTTTTTCGAGACGTTCGGCAATATGGCGTGATGTAACGAATTTTCCGTCCCGGCCGAAGAAAGGCGAATCGTTGTTGGTAAAAGTCATCGACATGGTAGGTTCGTCGATAGCGATGCGGGGGAGTGCTTCCGGCGTATTGATGTCGGCAATCGTGTCGCCGATTTCAAATCCGTCGATACCTACGAGAGCACAAATTTCGCCCGAGGCTGCGCTTTCTACTTTTGTACGTCCCATACCTTCGAAAATATGGAGCTCTTTGATACGTTGTTTCACCGTCGAACCGTCGCGTTTGCAAAGAACGATATCTTGTCCTTCGTGCAATTCGCCCCGATGTATGCGACCTATGGCGATACGTCCTACGTACGAAGAGAAGTCGAGTGAGGTGATGAGCATTTGCGAAGGCCCGTCGATATATTCGGGTGCGGGAATATGCTCGATGATCGTATCGAGCAGCACCGAGATGTTGTCGGTAGGTTTGCGCCAATCGGTCGACATCCAATTTTGTTTGGCTGAGCCGAAGATTGTGGGGAAATCAAGTTGTTCTTCCGTCGCGTTGAGGTTGAACATCAGCTCGAATACCATCTCTTGTACTTCATCGGGCCGACAATTTTGTTTGTCGACCTTATTGACGACCACGATAGGTTTCAATCCCATCTGGATCGCTTTTTGCAGAACGAAACGGGTTTGGGGCATAGGACCTTCAAATGCGTCGACCAGTAGCAGGCAGCCGTCGGCCATATTCAATACACGTTCTACTTCTCCTCCGAAGTCGGCGTGGCCCGGGGTATCGATAATATTTATTTTATAGTCTTTGTAACGTATCGAAACATTTTTGGATAGAATCGTTATACCACGTTCCCGTTCCAAATCATTGTTGTCGAGAATAAGTTCACCCGTGTTTTGGTTGTCGCGAAAAAGGCGACCCGCCATCAGCATTTTGTCGACTATCGTTGTTTTGCCGTGGTCGACGTGTGCGATGATGGCGATATTCCGAATGTTTTGTCTTTGCATACCTTAAAAAATTTTCCGCCGCAAAGGTACGATAAAAAACTCTATAATTTATATACGGATAGGGGTTAATTCCTCTTTTTCAACTCGAAAAGTGTCGAATTTTTTCATTATCAGAGTCGTTTTTTTGAAAAAAAACAGGCCAAAAATGCTTGTCGGTCAGAAATATTTGCCTACCTTTGCGGTCTCAAAATATTTCATTCACCATAAAAACAGTTAAAGATGTATTTAACTACAGAGAAAAAAAAGGAAATCTTTGAGAAGTACGGAAAGAACAATACTGATACTGGTTCTCCCGAGTCCCAGATTGCATTATTTTCCTATCGTATCTCTCATTTGACTGAGCACCTCAAGTCAAATCACAAAGATTATACGACCGAAAGAGCCCTGAAAATGTTGGTTGGTAAACGCCGTCGTTTGCTCGATTATCTGCAAAAAATCGACATCGAACGTTATCGTGCCATTGTAAAAGAATTGGGTCTCAGAAAGTAAGCTCTCTTACTGTATGACATGCGGGGCATCTTCTATTAGAAGATGCCCCGCATGTGTTTTGTAGATCATGAATGAGCCAAGCAGATGCGGGTAAAGAAGAAGTGTAATTAGGAGTATAATTGAGGTCTTAAAATAAACACCTAACGGAATAGCAAATTTGAGTAAAGCGTAGCGAACAGACTGAAAAAGCGTTCGTTACGCTATATTTTTCTCTTGTTCAAAAGCCAAGAAGAGACAGAATATGGACAAACGCAGCAAAAGTTCAGTTACTTTATCATTACCCGTGCGATGATGCAAATTTCTTGCGAAACCTAAATTTTGCATCGTTTGGCGTTATGTGTCGTATCTGTCGGTAACTCACTATGAATTAATTTTGTAACCAAAAAAAAGTGAGTTATGAGAAGTACATTTAAGGTATTGTTCTACGTGAAGAAAGGCAGTGAGAAACCCAACGGCAACCTGCCTTTGATGTGTCGCATTACGGTGGACGGAGAGATTAAGCAGTTCAGTTGCAAGATGGATGTTCCCTTGCGCCTGTGGGACGTGAAGAACAACCGTGCTTCGGGTAAGAGTGCCGAAGCGCAAAGAATCAACCGTGCCGTTGACAAAATCAGAGTGGAGATAAACCGCCGTTATCAAGAGTTGATGCAGACGGACGGTTATGTCACTGCTGCCAAGTTGAAAGATGCCTATCTCGGCATCGGTATCAAACAGGAAACCTTGCTAAAACTGTTTGAACAACACAACGCGAATTTGCCAAGAAAGTGGGACACAGCAGGGCAAAAGGAACATTCCGACGTTATGTTACCGTCTGCAAGCACATCCGTGAGTTCCTACCCCATACCTACAAGCGTGAAGATATTCCGTTAAAAGAGTTGAACCTCTCGTTCATCAACGACTTCGAGTATTTCCTGCGTACTGAGAAAAAATGCCGCACCAATACCATTTGGGGCTACATGATTGTGCTGAAACACATTATTTCCATAGCGAGGAATGACGGTCGTCTGCCGTTCAATCCCTTTGCAGGGTACATCAACTCTCCCGAAAGCGTGGACAGAGGGTATATTACGAGAGAGGAGATACACACAATGATGAACACCGATATGCCCGACAAGACACACGAGCTTGTCAGGGATTTATTTCTGTTCTCCACCTTTACAGGTTTGGCATATTCCGATGTCAAGAACCTTACGGAAGACAACCTGCAAACATTCTTTGACGGAAATCTGTGGATTATCACCCGAAGAAAGAAAACTAACACGGAATCCAATATCCGATTGTTGGATGTTCCCCGAAAGATAATAGAGAAGTACAGGGGTATGACAAGAGATAATAAAGTATTCCCCATGCCGAGTAACACGACTTGCAACAAGAAGCTGAAAGCCATTGCCAAGTTGTGCGGTATAAAAGTCCACTTGACCTATCATGTAGCAAGACATTCGGCAGCGACCACTGTGCTGTTATCCAACGGAGTACCCATTGAAACCGTCAGCCGACTTTTGGGACATACCAACATAAAAACGACCCAAATTTACGCAAAAATCACAGCCCAAAAGATTAGTCAGGATATGGAAACATTGTCGCACAAACTGGAGGATATGGAAAAGAACATTTGCAATGCCATTCAGTAACCCTTAAATCAAACGATAATGAAAGAGGAAAGAAACATCATAACAATGAACGAGTTCGGCAATGTAGTTATGCCGAAAGATATACAGGCAACCGCCATGAGTGAGTGGGAGCTTTGCGAGTTGTTCAATGTAACCGCCCCGACTATCAGGGCAGGGATAAAGACACTCTGCAAGAACGGCATTCTGAATGAGTGTGAGATAAGGCATACCATCCGACTGTCCGACAAGTGCAGCATGGAGGTTTACAGCCTTGAAACGATAATCGCCCTTGCGTTCCGTATCGGCACATACAGTGCGAAGCAGGTGCGCAATGCCGTTCTTGAAAGACTGTACTTGCGAAAAGAGAAAACAAGCATCTTCTTTTCGCTGAACACCAACGGCATAGCCAAAGCCGAATACTTCTCGTAGCTGAATTGGTTGCACGACTGACGGAATCCATTCATTCAGTCACGAATAGAGTAATCAAGCCAGCGTGTCAGCATATAATCTGACCGACATATCAACAGGAACTCCAATTTTTTCTCCCGAAAAGCGTAATCCCCACATTCGTTTTTTGGGAGTTTTTTCGTCTGTCCTGCCCGACTTCCGTTCCAAACCATTGAAAGTTTTTTCTTCGGGGGCTATTTGTCACCGTTCTGCCGCGTTTTGCGTAACAACTTATCCGATAAATGCTTATACTTTTGTAGCTGGTATTTTTCAAACTTAAAACCATTTGATTATGTCAGCTAACAAACAACAAGACAGCCACAGACCGCCATCGGATGGTGGCATGGCAAAGGAGGAATTCATCCGAGTGGGGACTACGCTTTACAAGATTGTGGAGCAGCCAAGACTGAACGGAGGGTATGTAAGGAAACGCATAGCATGGAACAACGAAACCCTGCGCCAAGACTACGGCAAGGACTACATCGGCAGCGTTCCCAAGTATGACGGCTTCTGCACCGTACCCGAACACATCGGCTACCATCCCGTGGTCGGCAAGTTCCTTAACCTCTATGAACCGATAGACCACCAACCTAAAGAGGGCGATTTCTCGCATATCCAATCTTTGGTAGGTCACATCTTCGGGGAGCAATACGAGTTGGGCATGGACTACCTACAACTGCTCTACTTGTACCCCATTCAAAAGCTGCCTATCCTGCTGTTGGTATCAGAGGAACGCAACACAGGCAAAAGCACATTTCTGAATTTTCTAAAACTCCTATTTCAGAACAATGTAACCTTTAACACCAACGAGGATTTCCGTAGCCAATTCAATTCCGACTGGGCCGGCAAACTGCTTATCGTGGTGGACGAGGTGCTGCTCAACCGTAGGGAGGACAGCGAGCGGTTGAAGAACCTAAGCACCACACTTTCCTACAAGGTGGAAGCCAAAGGCAAAGACCGTGACGAGATAGCGTTTTTCGCCAAGTTCGTGCTATGCTCCAACAACGAGTACTTGCCTGTAATCATTGATGCAGGGGAAACACGCTATTGGGTACGCAAGATAGACCGCTTGCAGTCTGATGATACCGACTTCCTGCAAAAGCTGAAAGCGGAGATACCCGCCTTTCTTCATTTCCTGCAACACAGAACACTATCCACCGAAAAGGAAAGCCGTATGTGGTTTGCTCCATCGCTGTTGCATACCGAAGCCTTGCAGAAGATAATCCGCAGCAACCGTAACCGACTGGAGATAGAGATGCACGAGCTGATACTTGACATCATGGATAGTGTCGGCACGGACACATTCTCGTTCTGCTACAACGACATTCTTCTGTTGCTGGTACACTCGCAGGTAAAAGTGGAGAAGCACCAAGTCCGAAAGGTGTTGCAGGAGTGTTGGAAACTTACGCCTGCACCCAACGGACTGACCTATACCACCTACCAATTCAACTACAATCGGGAGTGTCGGTATGAGCCTGTAAAACGGGTCGGTCGTTTCTATTCTGTCACGAGGGAACAACTTGAATCCCTGTAATATCATTCTTTTTTTTGTTGAATTGATGAATAAGGATATAACTATGCTGACAATAAACAATATACACTCTCAACAAAATCTCAACAATCGAAAAGAGAAGTTGAGAGAGGAACAGCACCCGATTGTTGATTTCTCTTTTGGCGAGTGGTTTGTTGAGAAGATGTTGAGCAAATATCTTTCTGTAAATAAATGTGTTATATAAGCCATTCAACAAATCAACGTTTTTACAATCATCATCAAATCTATAGAATATCATGAACATACAAGAAGTTAAACAAATCAGAATCGCAGACTATCTGCAAAGTTTGGGTTACACGCCCGTCAAGCAACAGGGCAGCAGCTTTTGGTACAAATCACCGCTGAGAGAGGAAACGGACGCATCTTTCAAGGTAAACACAGAACTCAACAAATGGTACGATTTTGGACTTGGCAAGGGCGGTAACATCATCGCATTGGCAGCGGAACTCTACCATACGGAAGATGTAACCTGCCTGTTGAAGCGCATAGAGGAACGGACACCATACATCCGCCCTGCATCGTTTTCTTTTGGCAAGCAGCAATCCGACAACCGCACTTATCGGGTATTAAGAGTTGGCGAGCTGTCATCACCTGCGCTCATTGCCTATCTGCAAGAAAGGGGGATAGACATTGAACTCGCCAAAAGGGAGTGTAAGGAACTGCGGTTTGAGAATGCCGACAAACCCTATTTCGCCATCGGCTTCCCGAATATGGCAAGAGGGTATGAAGTGCGTAATAGATACTTCAAGGGATGTGTCGCCCCGAAGGACATCACCCATATCCGACAGCAAAAAGAGCCACGAACCGTCTGTTATCTTTTCGAGGGCTTCATGGATTATCTCTCGTTCCTGACCATCCGAGTAAAGAACAATCCGCAACACCCACGATTGAATGCACAGGATTACGTCATTCTCAACTCCGTTTCCAACCTCTCGAAAGCGGAAAGCATATTGGCAACCTATACCCGAATCGGCTGTTTCCTTGACAATGACACAGCAGGACGGAACGCATACGCCAACCTGCAACGGATGTTGGGTGACCGCTTGCAGGATATGTCGGTTCACTATGCAGGGTATAATGACTTGAACGAGTACCTGTGCAAAAAACTCTTGTCCCAATCGACAGAGCCGATAAAGGAGGAGAAGCAAGTACAATCCGCAAGGCGGATGATGCAGCCACCGAAAAAGAAAGGGCTGAAAATATAGAGGGGAACAGGTTCGCTTTCCCAAGTATTTATAGACAGAAATACCATAGCTCAATAGGGCGTTTTCTTCACGCATTACACGGTAATGCTAAAAACTCCCTATCGAGCCAAAGGGAAATCCCTTTGGAAACCCTGAGAGCCAATGCCACAGGCAGAGAATACACTCATAACAATAACCGTAAAAATCAAACTACATGGGATATTTTTCATTGGACATAAAGAAAGCAAAAGGTTCATCGGACACCGTACAATCCGACCATATAGAGAGAAGAATCATACCTAAAAACGCAGACCCGACAAGAACGCATCTGAACAGGGTACTTATAGAATACCCCGATGGCGTTCATGGCAGGGATGAAGCGATTGCCCACAGGCTGAACACGGCAGGCATCAAGCGGAAGATTACACATGACCAAGTCCGTGTAGTCCGAGTGGTTCTGTCGGGAACACATGAGGACATGATGGACATACAGGAAAACGGAAGACTTGACGAATGGTGCAGCGACAGCATCCAATGGCTGCAAGCCACATTCGGCAGGGAGAACGTGGTTGCCGCCCATCTTCACATGGACGAGAAGACACCGCATATCCATGCAGCCATTGTTCCCATCGTGACAGGTGAAAGGCGCAAAGCCAAGAAAGAGCAGGAAGACGGCAAACGGAAGTATCACAAGAAAGCAAATACCGTCCGTTTGTGTGCCGATGACCTGTTCAACCGTCAGACCTTGATTGCGTACCACGACAATTATGCAAGGGTTATGGCTAAATACGGATTACAGCGAGGTGTGCGAGGTTCCGAAGCACGGCACACCACCACGACACAGTATTATCGGGACATACAGAAAAAGAACGCTGCCCTTGATGCAGAAAACAAGCGGTTACAGGAGCAGAAAACCGAAACCGAACAGGAACTCAGACAAGCCAAGAAAGAGGTACAGACCGAGAAACTGAAAGGTGCAGCCACCACCGCAGCGACCAACATAGCTGAAAGTGTCGGTTCTCTTTTCGGGAGCAACAAGGTCAAGACTTTGGAAAGGGAGAACACCGCCCTGTATCGGGAAGTTGCCACCCATGAGGAAACCATTGAGATACTGCAAAACCGCATACACACGATGCAAACCGAGCACAACCGCCAGTTGTTGGAAATACAGCAGAATCACCGTAAGGAGATGGCGGAAAAAAGTGTCAGACACAAAGATGAAGTATCAGGTTTGAAACGCATTATCGAAAAGCTGTGTGCATGGTTTCCTATGGCAAAGGAAATTATGAGAATAGAGAGCCTGTGCCGCCTTGTCGGGTTCAATGAAAGGCAGACCACGACATTGACTTATGGTAAGCCTTTGATATACGAGGGCAAACTTTATTCGGAGGAACATAATCGGAGTTTTACGACAGAAAGAGCAGGCTTTCAAGTGGTGAAAGACCCTGCGGACAAGTCTAAACTGACACTCGTAATCAACCGCCAGCCCATAGGCGAATGGTTCAGGGAACAGTTCGACAGGCTACGGCAGAGCATACGACAGCCAATTCAACCACAAAGGAAAAGTAGAGGAATTACATAAGTAGTTAAAACAGATTGCAATAAGCCTCCGATAATCGTATTTCCCTATCAGAGGCTTATTGCTGTTTAGATTTAGTTACGTTTCATAAATCATGATTTTTGTTTTTGATTGTCGACCTTTCTAAGTTGTGGAAGACATAAGGCTATTATAGCGAGAAGCAGAATAGCCATACCTGAGAACAAAAACCAACGGTTTACCCCGATTTGGTCTGCAAATGCACCCGACACTACCAACCCAAGCGGCATGGCAAACGACATGATGCTGCCAAGAAGTCCGAAAACACGCCCTAAATACTCGGGTTGTATCTGTTCTTGAAATAGCGCGGTCTGTACTCCATTATAGAATGGGGCAGAAAAGCCCATCAACGTACAACATATCGCAAATATCATAAAACCATTGGTTGGTAGCAAGCCGGAAACAGTCAATGACACTCCCACAAGAAAGATAGAGCCGATGATATTTGCCATGCGCTTTTTGAAACCTCCCCATGCGCCCAATAGAAGTCCGCCCAACAACATACCAACTGCAAAAACAATTTCCACCACGGAAGCATGCAAGGTACTTCCCTCGAAATAATTCATACTCATCAGCGGAAATAGCGCATTGATTGGCATATAAATGAACATATTGATTGCTCCTATCCAAAGCAATGTGAAAAGAGCTTTATTTTGTCGTATTGCGTTATAGCCAATGCGCAGTTCGGTGAAAAAGTTTTCTTGCTGCAGCGCTTCAATCGGTTGTTTTGGGATGTGAACCATTGCAACAGTGATACAGGCAATTATTGCTCCGAATACGTCAAGGGCAACCGCAGAATTCAACCCCCATTTTGCATAGAGAAAAGCGGCAATTGCCGGACTTAGGATGAAACTTGCCGATTGGATGGACTGGGTGTAGCCGGCACATTTGACTAACTGTTCTTCAGGCACTAAAAGAGGTGTTACCGCACTTAACGCAGGGGAATGGAATGCAGTGCCAACGCTTCTAATGAAGAGGATGAGCATTACTATCCATACAGGTAGTTCCGCTGACAGGGAAATTACGGTAAGTACCAGTCCAGCACAAGCTATGATGACATCTGCACCAATCATGACCATTTTCCGGTTCCAGCGGTCAACAAGTACTCCGATTGCAGAACCTAAAACCGCTTGAGGTAGAAACCCAACCAAGGTCGCCATTGACAACACCATCGCAGACCCTGTTGTATTTGTCAGATGCCAGATGATGGCCATTTGAAGAACCCCACTTGTTATCAGGGACACAGCTTGCCCCGCCCATATTGTATAGAAATCTTGTTTCCAATTTCTGATTTTTTCCATTTGAATTTTTCCTTTTATCTTTTGAATGTTTCTTGATTTTATAGCACAAAAAATCTCTCGACAAGCCTGAAATAGCATGCCGGATTACAAAGACAATGACATTCAAATCGAATTAATTAGATTTGAATGTGGAAAAATTACCAAGGTTTATGATATGCAATATTAACGGTGTTTTTACCTGTTAATATTGTACAATTGTTCATAATCATATTGAAAACCACTATATATGTTGCGACTTATCTTAATTGGGATGGTATTATATGCACACCGAATCCGCTGCAAAGTTACAATAAATTATTCGATTTTTGCACTAACTAAAGTAAAGAATTTCAATGCTTCCTGAATTTTGCCTTTCCTTTTTTATCCAAATCTGCAAAAAATAACGGCATAAGCAAATAGGTATATATCGAAAGGCAAAAAATGGCGAATACTGTTTGTATTGGATACTATATCAAAGATTTGTCGTATCTTTGCACCTGAAAGAGTTATTTGATAGTAAAACACCGCAAAACGCTGAAAATCGCACGGTTTCCTAGTCGTTACCATTACTTTTCAGATACTCCGTTAAATGTTTATTCATCAAACGGTTAGACGAAACCGTTCAGAATTTAAAATAGATTTCCGAATACAAATCCAGAGATGGTAGCCATAATGATGACTAAAGCTACATAAAAAACGGTTTTCTTTGTTCCCATAACACCTTGAATAACCAACATATTCGGTAGTGAAAGCGACGGGCCAGCTAACAATAATGCCAGTGCAGGACCTTTCCCCATACCCGAAGCCAATAACCCTTGAATAATCGGTACTTCAGTTAGGGTTGCAAAATACATGAATGCTCCCGTGAAACTTGCGAAGAAGTTGGAAAGCAGCGAATTTCCACCGACCGCCCACTCAATCCATTCATTAGGGATAATTCCGGCAATCGATGTATTGTCATGTGTTGAGCCCAAAAGAAATCCGGCTGTCACTACGCCGATGGCCAACATGGGCAATATCTGCTTAGCGAATCCCCACGATGACAGTGCCCATTCTCTGTTTTCTTCATCTTTTTTATCGAATAACAGAATGATAGAAAGCGAAGCTATGCCCACAATCATCGGAACGAGCGGCACTAATTTGGCATTAACAATAAAAGCGTCCGCAAGGAAAGCAGAAACAACTGTTGTCACGGCTCCGGCAAATACCCATAATGGACGCAATCTCAATATTTTGACAAGCGACCAACAAAGCATTAGAGCAAAGCCCCCCGTAATATACCATTTATAGGAGAAGATTAAAGTCCACAAACCTTCGTCAGAAGCAGCAGGCGCACCCCAATTTGCAAAAACGAGAATCAGTACCAGCGTAAAAAAGTGAAACGAGGTTTGCCACATCGGGCGTTTTTCCGGTGGCGGAACAATATTCATATGTTCCTCTTGTTTGGCTTTCTCTTCCTTACGGAAAATAAATGCCATGACAAGTCCTATCACTATGGAAAATCCGATAGCCCCTACCATTCGGGCTATCCCCATCTCGATACCCAAAATACGGGTTGTCAAGATGATGGATAAGATACTGATGGCAGGGCCGGAATAGAGGAAGGCTATGGCTGGACCCAATCCTGCGCCTCGTTTGTAAATACTCGTAAACAACGGCAGAATCGTGCAGGAACAGACAGCCAATATGCCGCCCGAAACAGCAGCTACCGTATAGGATAACCACTTCTTGGCATTTGCTCCGAAGTATTTGAGAACCGAACTTTGACTGACGAACACGGCGATTACACCTGCGATGAAAAAGGCGGGAAGCAGACATAGCACAACATGTTCCTGCGCATACCATTTGGCAAGGTCGAGGGTAGCATCGACAGCCGTCATGAATCGTTCGCTGCCGAGCGGCATGAAGAATACAGCCGCAAAAACTACAATCATCCAAAAGAGGATTTTCAGTTCTTTTTTAGTATCCATAACTGTACCTTAAATACCGAGTATTTGTTTTACTTCTTTTTCGGACGGAACGTGTCCCTTGATTTTAACCACTCCATCCACCAAAACGGCAGGGGTAGCCATAATGCCGGAATTGAGTATTTCCACAATATCCTCTATTTTCATGAGTTTTACATCAAGATTATTCTCGTTGATTATTTTCTCGAATATCTGATAGGTTGTCTTGCATTTGGCGCAACCTGTTCCCAAAACTTTGATTTCCATATTTCTATCTTTTTAAAAATACATCATTACACAATAATATACGCCGATAATCGTGAACAAACCTCCGACAATTCTGTTTAACCATTTTTGGACGGTCTGCATTTTGCCGTAAAAACTGCCGATATGCTGCACGCTGAACGCCAATATCCATGCGACTATCAAAACGGGCAATGCGGTAGCTACGGCAAAAAGGATAGGTAACAGATAACCTGCGGCAGTCGTTGCCGACATGGGAATCAGCATGCCGAAGTAGAAAACTCCGCTGGTGGGACAAAATGCCATAGCGAACAACACTCCGAGCAGAAACGCTCCCCATCTACCTTTACGGGCCAAGCCTTCTCCGTTTCCCTTAAAACCGAAAGAGGGTAATTTCAGCTTGTTACCAAACAGCATGAACAAACCTATCAAAAGCAAGGCAGGGCCGAGTATGAGTTCCCCGTATTTGCCGATAAACTTCTGAATACCGAAAAGGCTTGAACCTTCTTTAAATATCATTATCAATATAATACCCAGTAACGTGTAAGCTATGACACGACCGAGCGTGTACAGCAAGCCCTTGTAGAAAATACGGCTGCGGCTTTCAATGTCTTTGCCTATAAATCCGATGGCGGCGATGTTCGTAGCCAACGGACAAGGCGCAACCGCTGTAAGCAAACCTAAAAGAAAAGCTGTAAGTGCCGGGGTCGTGCTGCTGTCCAATAATGTCTGTAACCATTCCATAGGACTTTATTTCAATAAGGTACGGACTTTTTTAGCTACTCCGTTCTTGAAGGTGTCGGGAGCGGTGCAGACATTAGTAAAAGCATATTCGGTCAAATTTTCATACGTCTCTTTACCGTCTTTCCACTTGCTGACGAAAAGCGAAGACCATGTAACCTCGTATTTTTCGGCGATAGCTTCGTTTTTCGGCTCAGAAATGTCGATAGTTCTGAAAATTAGTGTACCGTTTCTCAGTTCATCGGCAAATTGCGCCTCTACCACTTCTTGGGCATTTTTTTCTATTGCCATACAAGTGGCGCACCGCTGTTTGCCATGAAAATACAACACTTCTACGCGGTCTTTCTGTTTCAGTGGTTGTACTTGCTCTATACCAGTAGAGGCACTCTTCTTTGTCCCATTGTTACCGCAAGCAGTCAATCCGCTGCAGATAATCAAGGCTAAAATCAATCTGTTCATACGCATTTGTTTTTATTGGTTATCATTCGTGTTTGTATTTCGTAAAACTACGAACAATTATTCTAAAAAAATTGCCGCTATTCGCAACAATTTTCCTTTTTGCATACACATTGCCCGAAAAATTGAGAAAAAAGCATAGAAGCGATTTTCCAATTTTCTCGATTGATACAATATTTTACTTTCGGTGTTTCTATTTCCCCTTGTATCAAACCTGCCTCTTTCAGCTCTTTCAGATGTTGCGAAACCGTCGCTTTCGCAATGGGGAGTTCTTCGTGAATATCTCCGAAAAAGCAACAATTCTGTCGGGCCAAAAATTCGAGTATGGCTATTCTGGCCGGGTGCCCCATCGCTTTTGCAAAACGAGCTATTTGTTCTTGCTCCAATGTGTATCCCTTATTTTCCATTTCTTTTTTTGTTGTTCGCAAAATTACGAACATTTTTTTATATTGGCAAATATGCAACAACATTTTTTGATTATCTGTCATAAGGGCTATGTTGTATAAAAAGATTTTGAAGATGAGACAACTTGGCTAATGACGACATATTTTTTGAAAATTACCAAGTTTTGATATGTTTTTTCTATTGTTGTTATGATATCGTAATGACACGGCGGAGTTTATGTCGAGATGATGACTATTATCCTGAAAAGCAAATAAAAATCTGTGCTTGTTATAAGGGAAATAAACTTAGTAGACCCTTGTGGTACTTGTGATCCGATATGGGTTTCATAGGATTTTTTCCAAAGAAAAAGCATAATGTTCTGTTTTTTTATGCAGATTCACTACGCTTTATTCTTGTTTTCTATAATAATTTTTATTCTTCTGAATTTTTTGTCGTGGCACAGACTTTTATGGCATTGATGATGGAGGAGACGAAACCGCCTTTGTCGAGTTCGTTTATTCCTTTGATCGTTACTCCGCCCGGGGTTGTGATGCGATCGATTTCGATGCAGGGGTGGGTTGGGTGGTTGAGAAGAAGCTCTGTTGCGCCTTCCAGCCCGTATGCCGCCATGAGCATGGCATCTTGGGGAGAAATGCCGAGTTCTATGCCGGCTTGCATGGCTGCTTGTACGTATTTCAATGCAAAGGCGACACCACTTGATGTGAATGTCGATGCAACATCGAGTTTTTGTTCATCGAGAAACATACATTTCCCTCCCTCTTCGAAAATACGGCTAATGAGTTCTTTTTGCTCTTCTGTCGCTCCTCGGGAAGAGATCAATGTAAGGCTTGAACGTTCGGAGATCGCCATATTGGGAATCGCTCTAAAAATAGGAATTTCTCGTTTCACAAGGCGAGCCAAGTGTATAATATCGATGCCTGCTACGACAGAAACGAGTATTTGTTCGGACGAGAATCGTAGTGAAGATAGGACGTTATCGACATTTGAGGCATTTACGGCTAATACGATAATATCGGCATCGGCTGTTGCCTGTTTGTTGTCAGTTGAGGTGTGTATGGCAGGAAAACGCTGGGTTAAAAGATCGAATTTATCGGGACTTTGATTGGTAATGGTTATATCTTTTTCGTTGAAAATATAACCTTGTGCCAGACAAGTGGCTATTGCACTGCCTATGTGCCCGGCGCCAATAATTGTGATTTTCATATCTTCGGGTGTTTAATTGGTTGTGTAAATCATACGAAAGTCTTGGAGAAGAAGTGCTTGGATAATGAGTCGATAGCTTTGTTTTTATTGTAGGTCGGGAGGGAAAGCGTGAAGCAGTTATCACTTCCGCCGTAAGAGATTTGGGAGATGGGAATATCTTTCAATACGCTCAGAATTTCACTTTCTATGTTCGGGCGTTCCCAATGAAGCGAACCGATGACGTGTATGACCGACATATCTTCTTCTATAATCGTTTCGGCGTATTTGTAGAGTTCTCTCTGTATGATGCGCAACGTGTCTCGGCTGGCTGAGAGAATCATCGATATAGAAACGTTCGATGAAGACATCGAAATGACGTTTATCTGATATTTGTTTATGATGTCGAATATTTTCCCCAACAATAAGTACCCGGGAAGAACATGGAGAGATGTAAATCTCACAGAAGTGAGTGAATCTTGTGAAAGAAAGGCTTTTATACTTTTACCACTATCGTGCGAAGATATATAAAGGCGTTCGTTGTTGAAGTGGGTCGGTTCTACAAGGCGCATTACCATATTCGATCGTGCGGCCAATGTAATGCTGTCGGCATATAGCAGGTGTACTCCGCTACCGATCAAGTTTTCGGCCTCATCGTAAGTGAGGGAGTGCTGTTCGCGTGAGCTGTGTGTGTCGGTGTGTACGTTTTTAAAGTCGCTTGAAAGTATGATTTCTTCGGCATTGAAGCTGGCAGCCAGTACTGTTGCGTAATAGTCGTTCTGTTTCTCACTCAGAAAATCGATTTCTCCGTAGATGTTTTTGCATAGGGAGAGCGGTATTACGAAAATGTCGATATCCCGGTTCTGTTGCATATATTGTTGAACAGATTCGCGGATAAGCGGAATATTGAAATTTTTTTCTTTATCGATTTGGACGAATGTTCCCGAATCGAACATTTTGGATCGGAATCCCTGCGCCTGTAAGCAGTGTGTCAGCAAATCGGCGGAGAGGCGATAGATCTCGGCGCGTATGGTTTTATCTATTAATAAATCGGCTTTGTTTTCGGTCCATGCATACATGTTTTTTATGCGAGAGGAGATAATCTCTTTGATATTGCGTTGTAGTTCGACGTTGGCGGTCAGTCGGTCTACTCGTGCATAACAATAATATTCGATGGATTTGATGGCCGACCGTACTGTTTCATTGTCTTCTCTAAACCAACCTATGGATATTTCTCTAGCTTTTTCTTCGAGAGGAAGGAGCGGAGGTATAGCGATCACATAAGGATTTTCGTTTATTATGTATTTAATTATCCGGTTTATTTTGTCTTCGTCTTCTATTTTATCGAATTTACAAACTTTCATTGTCCTACAATTTTTTGTTTGAAGCTCATTTTTTCAAAATGAAAGACTCATTTTTCAAAACGGGAAATGTTCGCTTCTCGAATTTGTTGTTTTATTTTGATGTATTATATTATATATCAAAGTTTTATTGGTTTTTTCTATTTTTGAGTATTATTTTACTCTTTGTAATATGGAGCTAATACTGTGCCAAAAAATAGATTGTGATTGGAAATAGTATCGGACGGGAAAATATACGGGCAATGTGTCGGTGGTGGAATGAATGTATTTGGACAACGAGATTCAAAAAGAACATAAGGGTGTTTTTGTCGTTTGTTCTCAGTCATTGTGAAAAGTCGGATATCCCGTAAAAATTATAAGTCAGGTCAGGGATTTAGAAAAATATACCTATTTTTGCGTCGGAATTTTATTGCCGCAAGATTATAGCAAGATATAGTGAAGAGGATAGCTGTTTATGGGGTATGGGCGGTATATTTCGGAGTGGCGCTTTTCTGTCAGCTGGTAGCTCCGAATCGTTTCCATATCGTTTTTTTTGCTTTTCCCGTAAATGTCGCATTGTTGTCGTTGGTCGGCGTTTCCTTGTGGATTCTCTATAAGGAGAAGCCGCATTCCCGTTTGGCTATCTTGTTGTCTGCCCCAATAACCACATTTTTGCTCGTTGCAGTTTCTTTGCTTACTTTTTTGGTGATGGGGTTTACGTCGTGGTTGACTTCTGCCTCGTGGTGGCTTTTCTTTGTTCTTACAGCCTTGTCGGCAAATTTGTTGTTTGTCATATTTCGTGGTTTTCGTAAAGACAGACCGTATCGTTTGCGTTTTCTTTTCAACCACATCGGTTTGTTTCTGGCTCTTGTGTGCGGATTTGCCGGGAGTGCCGATACCCGGCAATGGAGATTACGGGTATCGGGCGATGAGGTTACGCACGAGGTTTTCTCTCCCGATGGGGAGCGTGCCCGATGGCGGCAGGGAATCAAGTTGGAAAAATTCACTGTGGCATATAATCTCGATGGAATGCCGGATAGTTACGAGGCCCGGTTGATGGTTGATGATGATGAGGTTTCCCTCCGAGTGAACGAGCCGTATGCTCTTTCGTTGGTAGATGACTTGTATTTGGTCGATTATGAACATGTTTCCGAAGGAGAAACTGTCGGATATTGCATATTGGAAATTGTAAGACAGCCGTGGAAGTATATGCAATGGGTCGGCATTTGTATGATGATGTTGGGCAGCGTGTTATTGTTTGCACAGGGAGTTCCGCTGTCAGAAAGGAGGAAAACGCCATGACATGGAACGAGTTCACGGTATTTGCGATAGTTTCGGCGGCCTTTTGGATAGCCGGGGCTGTTATAGCGTTCCGACGCGAATCTTACAGCCGCTTGGCTGCCGGGCTTACCGGCGTTGGATTGTGCTTCTATACCGTGTTCATCATCGCTTTGTGGATTACCTTGCAACGTCCTCCGCTCAAAACGATGGGCGAGACACGTCTGTGGTACTCTTTTTTTATCATATTTTCGGGATTGCTTACTTATCGGAGGTGGCATTACCGATGGCTCATGTTGTTCTCGACCGTCATATCGCTGGTATTTGTCATCACCAATATATTGAAACCCGAAATACATGACCGCTCTTTGATGCCTGCGCTTCAGAGTTTTTGGTTCGTCCCGCATGTAACGGTGTATATTTTTTCCTATTCCGTACTCGGCTGTGCATTCATTTTGGCTTTGGCCGGCTGGTTTCAACGTACCGATCGTTACTTCCCGACGATAGACCGCCTCGTGTACATAGGCATGGCATTCCTGACGCTCGGTATGATGAGCGGGGCTTTGTGGGCGAAAGCGGCGTGGGGAAACTTTTGGAGTTGGGACCCGAAAGAGACGTGGGCGGCTGTTACGTGGTGTATCTATTTGCTTTACATACACCTGAGACTTTACGGGAGAGGAGGCCGGGCCGGGCTTAACGGATTGCTCGTAGCGGGTTTTATCTGTATGCAGATGTGTTGGTACGGAGTGAATTTCCTGCCTATTGCCCGAAATAGTATGCACATGTATTCTTAAAAACCGAAGAAATATACTTAAACTTATATTGCCTATGAAAAAAAGTTCGAAAATTTTGTTGAGTCTGGTAGTTGTGGTTGCTTTACTTGCCATCATCTACCGGTTGGTGAATAAGGCCCCTTCTTCCGAATTGGCACCTAACGAGCAGATCGTAGAGGTCATGACGGACGGTGGTTGTCTGTTCTGCCATTCTGCCAATCCCAAGTTGCCTTTTTTGCCAATTATCCTATTGCCCGGAATCTGATTGGAAAGCATGTGGAGGATGGATATGCGGCATTCGATATGCAGCCTTTCATGACGGCCATGCGTGAGGGTACGGCACCCGATGAAGTCAGTTTGGCAAAAATAGAGCAGTGTATCGCCGATGGCTCCATGCCTTTGAAATCCTATTATTTCATTCACTGGGGGGCATCTATTACGAATAAGAAGCGAGATATGATGATGGCGGCTTTCAGGGATATACGGTCTGAATTCTACCCGAATCCGCTTGCTGCGCCTCAATTTGCCAACGAGGCGATTCGTCCCATTCCCGATACATTTCCGCACGATGCTCGTAAGGCCCAACTCGGAGAAGAGCTCTACCACGACACACGTCTCTCGGCCGACGGGACGGTTTCTTGTGCAACATGCCACGGGATCGGTACCGCAGGAGTGGATAATAAGCGTTATTCCGAGGGTATCGACGGGCAACTCGGCGGTGTGAACGCCCCGACGGTCTATAATTCCTGTTTCAATTTCGTGCAGTTTTGGGACGGACGCGCAGCTACTTTGGCCGAGCAGGCCGGCGGTCCTCCTTTGAATCCTGTCGAGATGGGGTGCAAGTCGTTCGATGAAATTGTAAATCGTCTGGCGCAAGATAAGCATTTTGCGGCTCGATTCTTAGAGGTCTATCCCGAGGGATTGAGTCAGACGACCATCACCGATGCGATCGCCGAGTATGAGAAGACGCTCGTTACGCCCAATTCCGCATTCGACCGTTATCTGAAAGGCGACACAAACGCCATGACCGCAGAACAGGTCGAGGGGTATGCCTTGTTCAAGGAGTATAGTTGCGCGACTTGTCATGCCGGCGTGAATATGGGTGGGCTTTCTTACGAACTCATGGGGCGTCGCGCCAATTATTTCGAAGATCGGGAACTCACGCTTAAATCGGGTCTTACCGATGGTGATAACGGCCGTTGGGCGCAGACGAAGGTTGAGCGCGACCGGTATCGTTTCAAGACGCCGACTCTCCGCAACGTGGCGCTGACTTATCCCTATTACCACGATGGCAGTGTCGAGACGTTGAATCAGGCTATATCCATGATGGCTAAATACCAAGTCGGTCGTGATATGCCGCAGGAAGATGTCTTGAAAATTGAAAAATTTTTCGATGCACTTACCGGTGAGTATCAAGGAAAATTACTGACGAATACCAATATGAAACCGTAAAAAGTCCGATCCCGGAATTTTTCTTAATCAAACAAAGGCGGCCGATCATCGATCCGCCTTTGTTTGATACTAGATAAACCAATAGATTTCCCATGCTTGTCGTTGAGCGATCCATGTCATTTTACTAAGTATGAGTAAAGAGCGGTTATCAGCGTTTTTCCTTTGCCGATTTGGTGTGAAACTTATTGCGATTGAGGTATTATTGTTGGGGAGCGTCATGCTTGTCGTTTTGCACGACTTATAAAGCTGTCCCGAAAACAGATGAAAGATAACAAAAAAGCACTTGCATTATTGTGCAGGTGCTTTTTTATTCCGTGACCCCGGAGGGGCTCGAACCCTCGACCCAATGATTAAGAGTCATTTGCTCTACCAGCTGAGCTACGGAGTCATTATTTACGGCTGCAAAAGTAATGTTTTTTGGTAAACCGACAAAAGTTTTTGTCGATTTTTATTCCGATCTATTTATTTCCTTCTGGAAATAGATAGATTGAAAGGCCGGGACTCTTGAAAATATGTATAGAAAGGGATAATATAAAGATTCTTAAATCTTACCGCCGAATGCCAAGTCGCCAGCGTCTCCCAACCCGGGATCGATATAAAGTTTCGGCGTGAGTTTGTCGTCGAGGGCTGCTGTCCATAGAGATACGGATTGCCCGGTTAATGTTTTTGCGACATATTCTAATCCCGGACGACTGGCGATGACCGAAGCGATATGTGTATGGACGGGAGTGCCGCCTTGCGCCAACAGCTCTTTGTATGCAACGACCAGAGATGATCCTGTTGCCAACATCGGGTCGACCAGCAACAGTATTTTTCCGTCGAGTCGGGGTGTATAAATGGAGTCGAAACGCACTTCCATTGTTTCTTGCGTGCGGTTGTAGGCACGACGGGCCGATATGAATGCGCTTTCAGCTCGGTCGAAGTAATTGAGAAACCCTTGATGGAAAGGAAGTCCGGCACGTAAAACGGTGGCAATGACTATGTCTCGTGCAGGCAGATTCACCTCGGCGGGGTTGATAGGTGTCTCTATGGTTTGCAGTACATAGGAAAACGTCTTGCTTATTTCGTATGCCATGATTTCTCCCACTCTTTCGAGATTTCTCCTAAATCGCATACGGTCATTTTGGAGTTCTACGTTTCTGATTTCGTTGAGAAAAGTATTCAATAAGGAATTTTGCCGGTTGAGAATCTGTAATGTCATCGCTTGTTTCGAGTAAGATGATTGGACTGCAATATTGCTTAAAAAAATCGGAATGCCCAAATTTTATAGGGACGTTATCGGTATAACCCGACGACTTTGTTTGTGTAACTTCAACTTTTATGTATATCTTTGTTGAGTTCTCTTTTATGTCTTATATCATGAAATGCCACCGTGCCGCTTCAGGTTCAATGCCGAAGATAAGTTCCTTTATAGGAATTTTTGTCTTGATGCAGATTTTTTTCGGTATATCGTCTGCCCGGGCGCAAGAAGGATTGAAGTTGTGGTATGATAAACCCGCGGGTGAATGGGTTGAGGCGTTGCCGGTAGGGAACGGACGCATCGGGGCGATGGTTTTCGGCGGAGTAAGCAGTGAGTTGATCCGGCTGAATGAGTCCTCGCTTTGGTCGGGTTGTCCGGTACAGGATAGCCTCAACATCGATGCCCCTTGTTACTTGCCTTTGATTCGTAAAGCTCTTTTCGAGGGCGATTTTTCTACGGCTGCGCAAGGTTGTCGGTTCATGCAGGGACCTTATAGTGCCAGTTATCTTCCGCTGGGAGATTTGCATATCTCATATATGATGCCCCGTTCGGCTCCCACCGATTATTATAGGGCGTTGAATCTCTCGGAAGCATCGGCCGTTACTCGTTTTACGGTGGCTGGTATTACCTACGAACGGGAGGTGTTTGCTTCGTCTTCTGATGATGTTTTGGCAGTGCGTCTCACTGCTTCGAGAAAAAATTCCCTTTCTTTGTATATCACTCTTTCTTCTCCGTTGCATTATGAGATGGAAGCCCCGGCTTTCGATGAACTGACGATGCGGGGTGTTGCTCCGATACGGGTCGATCCCGATTATTATGTAGTCGATGGTCGGAGTCCGATTGTTTATGAGGAGAACGGGCATACCGGCATGAGATTCCGTACCTGTCTGAAAGTTGTAGCCAAAGGCGGTGTCGTATCGTCCGATACGTGCGGGATACATGTCGATCAGGCATCGGAAGTGGTGGTGTTGCTTTCGGCAGCTACCAGCTTTAACGGTTTTGACAAATATCCCGATACCGAAGGTGCCGATGAAAAAAGTCTTGCCGAAAACATGTTGCATAAGGCATCGGCCTATACCTACAAGAATTTGAAGAAACGCCATGTTTCCGATTTTCGAAAATATTTCGATCGTTTCTCCGTTTCTTTGGGGCTGACGGCCGATTCTTTGAAAAAGATTCCTACCGACCGGCGGCTCATTGCTTATGCCTGGGGACATTCCGATCCCGAGTTGGAAGCGCTTTATTTCCAGTACGGTCGTTATTTACTTATTTCTTCTTCTCGTATAAGTGGTCGTCCGGCTAATTTACAAGGTATTTGGAATCCTTATATACAAGCTCCGTGGAGTTCCAATTATACGATAAATGTCAATACCGAGATGAATTATTGGCCGGCCGAGGTAACATCTCTTCCGGAGATGCATGAACCACTTCTCGACTGGATTTCCGGCCTGTCTCGTACCGGTATGGTTACAGCCCGACAGTTTTATGGCTGTCGAGGTTGGGTGGCACATCAGAATTCCGATATTTGGTGCATGAGTAATCCTGTGGGGAATGGTGTCGGAGACCCGACGTGGGCCAATTGGTACATGGGCGGGAATTGGCTGTGCAGGCATCTTTATGAACATTATGCCTATACACGGGATAAGAGTTTTTTACAGGAAGCCTATCCGATTATGAAAGGTGCTGCCCGTTTTTGTTTGGATTGGTTGGTGGAGAAGGACGGTTATTTACTGACGGCTCCGTCTACTTCTCCTGAAAATAATTATCGTGTCGACGGAAAGATCGGTTCCGTTACGATGGGGGCAACGATGGATATGTCTATCATTTGGGATCTGTTTACCCACCTTATCGAGGCTTCGGCCGTTTTGGGTATCGACGCTTCGTTTCGGGATACGCTTGTTACGGCACGGGAACAGCTTTATCCGTTGCGTATAGGAAGCCGGGGAGAGTTGTTGGAGTGGTATGACGAGTACGAAGAGGTAGATCCGCATCATCGTCATGTCTCGCAGCTTTACGGGCTGTATCCCGGTCGTCAGATTTCTCCTCTTTATACGCCTCGGTATGCCGAGGCCTGCCGCCGTACACTCGAAATGCGGGGCGACGGGGGTACTGGGTGGAGTAAGGCATGGAAGATAAATTTTTGGGCGCGTTTGCTCGATGGAGACCATGCTTATAAGATGATACGCGATATTATGAAGGCTGTCGGTCCCGGGACTTCAAATAAGGGAGGTGGTACTTATCCTAATCTTTTCGATGCCCACCCACCCTTTCAGATCGACGGAAATTTCGGTGCTACTGCCGGTTTGGCGGAGATGTTGTTACAAAGCCATTTGGGAGAAATTCATTTGTTGCCGGCCTTACCCGCAGCCTGGTCGCGGGGAGAGGTCTCGGGATTGAAGGCTCGCGGAGGCTTTGATGTCTCTTTTTCTTGGCGGGACGGACGTCTTGTAAAAGGAGAGATTCTCTCCGTGGCCGGAGAATCTTGCACCGTGCGATCGAAACAGCCTCTTTTTATCAAGGGAGCGAAGGTCTCGGCCCGAGAAAAGAATGGGTATTTTATATATACGTTTGCTACGCGGGAGGGTGTCCGATATAAGTTTTTGACAGAATAATATAGTGAAACAACAGATATCATGAAACGAGCGATTTTTTTACCTTTATTGTGTTTGGCACTGGCTGTAATGGCTCAGCCGCGTCAGGAAATTTATTTGGAGAAAGGGTGGCGTTTTACCAGGGGCGATATATCAGGTGCTGCTGATCCGGCATTCGACGATAGTCGCTGGGAGAGTGTCGAGGTCCCTCATGATTGGGCCATTTACGGACCGTTCGATAAGGAAATAGACAAGCAGGTCGTTGCCATAGAGCAGAACGGAGAAACTGTTCCTACGGAGAAAACCGGACGTACCGGAGCGTTGCCGTATATCGGCGTAGGGTGGTATAGGACAACGTTTGCCGTACCGTCGGGGCGCCGGGCAACATTGGTTTTCGATGGAGCGATGAGCCGGCCGATCATTTATGTCAATGGTAAAGAGGTAGGTCGTTGGGCTTACGGCTATACGCCGTTTTATATCGATGTTACTCCGTATTTGAAAGAGGGTGATAATTGTCTTGCCGTGCGGCTTGAAAATCTGCCCGAGAGTTCCCGCTGGTATCCGGGAGCCGGCTTGTATCGTCCCGTGCGGTTGGTTCTTACGGGCGACGTGGCTGTGCGTACATGGGGTACACGGATAACGACTCCTGTCGTTACTCCGGATAATGCGTTGGTACAGATCGATGCCGAGATAGAGAATGCATCGGGGCACGATCTCGATATTTCGACGGTCATTTACGATGCGACCGGAAATCCTGTGGTACGAAGCGATGCTCAGGAACTTTTTTTCGATGGGACGACAAGTGCTCGTCTGACGATAAAGACTCCCCGTTTATGGTCGCCCGAATCTCCGTCGCTTTATACGGCAGTGGTTTCGGTGAAAGAAAACGGTGAACTGCTCGATGAATATGCGACCCGTTTTGGCGTGCGTAGTATCGAGATTTCTCCCGAAAAAGGGTTTGTCCTCAATGGTGTTCCGCGTAAATTCAAAGGCGTCTGCCTGCATCATGACCTCGGCCCGTTGGGTGCGGCTGTCAATAAAGCCGCTTTGCGGCGTCAATTGCTCATCATGAAAGAGATGGGCTGCGATGCTATTCGCACGGCACATAATATTCCGGCTTCTTGGCAGATGGAACTTTGCGATGAAATGGGTCTGATGGTAATGGCCGAGTCGTTCGATGAATGGGCGGTAGCCAAGTGTAAAAACGGTTATAATCTGTTTTTCGACGAGTGGGCCGAGAAAGATTTGGTGAGTCTTATTCGTTGTAATCGCAATCACCCGTCTATTGTGATGTGGAGTATTGGTAATGAAGTGAACGAACAGAGTCGTACCGGAGGTGGAAAAGTGGCAAAATTTTTACAGGATATATGTCATCGTGAAGATCCTACTCGGCCGGTAACGGTGGGTATGGATCGTCCCGATCATGCGATGAAAAATCAATTTGCAGCTGTTCTCGATGTCCCAGGCTTGAATTACCGTCTGCATCGTTATGAGGAGAGTTACAAGCGTATGCCTCAACGTATGATTTTGGGTTCGGAAACGGCTTCGACCATCAGTTCGCGCGGGGTATATAAATTCCCGGTCGAACAGACTAAAGGCGCGATGTACGAAGATGCGCAATGTTGTTCTTATGATATGGGGGCTTGTCCGTGGTCGAATCTTCCCGATGATGATTGGGCTTTCCAAGATGATAAATCGTGGGTGATCGGAGAATTCGTTTGGACAGGTTTCGATTATCTCGGCGAGCCGACTCCTTATGACGATGTCTGGCCCTCGCGCAGTTCTTATTTCGGAATCTGCGATTTGGCGGGACTTCCCAAAGATCGATATTATCTTTATCGCAGTCGGTGGAATACCGATTCGCCGACGTTGCATATCCTGCCTCATTGGAATTGGGAAGGCCGGGAAGGGGAGGTAACTCCGGTGTATTGTTATACCAGTTACCCGTCGGCCGAGTTGTTTGTCAATGGAAAATCACAGGGGAAGCGCACAAAAGATGCGTCCCGTCCTTATGACCGTTACCGTTTACGTTGGAATGATGTCGTATATGAACCCGGTGTAGTGAAAGTCGTGGCTTACGATGAAACCGGAAATGCCGTGGCCGAGAAGGAGATGCGTACAGCCGGACGCCCGCACCATTTGGTCTTGACGTCCGACCGTAGGGAGTTGGCGGCTAACGGTAAAGATTTGGCATTTGTTACGGTACAGGCTGTCGATAAGGACGGGAATCCGTGTCCGTTGGCCGATAACGCTTTACGTTTCGATGTTGTCGGTGCGGGTGAGTACCGGGCAGCTTGTAACGGAGATGCCACTTCGACCGAATTGTTTCATCTGCCTATGATGAAACTTTTCAACGGGCAGTTGGTCGTTATCGTGCGTACGCATGAACAACCCGGCGAAATAAACCTTACCGTTTCGGGAAAGGGCTTGAAAACAGCTAAATTGACTTTACAAAGCAAATAATGAGGAGGAATAAATCATGAAAAAGTATATTATATCATTTACTGTATGTATTTGTGCGTCGGTGTTCCCGATATTGGCACAGAACTTGCATGTGGTATTTATCGGGAACAGTATCACGCAGGGTGTCCAGCTGAAAGATGCAAAACACGAGGCTCCGCCGGCACAAGCCGCTCTCTTTTTGCAGGAACATATCAAAGGTACGGTAGAGTTCCGAAATTGCGGTCGCAGCGGGCGGACTACGCTCAACTTCCTTCCGGTAACGAACACCGAGTTTCCGAAAGTATTGGCTGCTGCCGATGAATTGGCTTCTAAAAAGGGGGTGTTACTCTTTTCGATCATGTTGGGAACGAACGACAGTGCGGTACGTGGGCCTCTGGGAGCTCCGGTACACCCCGTCTCTTATTATACCAATGTGCAGGCCATTGTAGATGCCTTGCTCGATCGCTACCCGAAGGCTCTTGTCGTTTTGCATCGCCCTACATGGTATAGTCCTAACACCTATAATTCGTCGACCTATTTGGCAGAAGGACTCAAACGTTTGCAATCGTATTCGCCGATGCTCGATAAGTTGGTCGAGCATTATGCCGTAACCTCACCCGATCGGGTTTTTCTGGGTGATACGCTTGCCTTCGATTATTTCAAAGAAAATCATTTGACCCATCTTATTCCGGAGTCGGGTCAGGCAGGGACGTTTTATCTTCATCCCAATAAGTCGGGGGCTCGGGAATTGGGACGTTTTTGGTCGGAGGCCATATTGCGCTGTTTGCCCGGTAAGATGAAGAAGTAGAACAGAATGCGGCTTGTAAAATATTGGTCATTCCGAGCGTATGCGAGGAAGCCCTAACTATTATTGCCAAGATTCTTCGGCGCTTCACGCCTCAGAATGACAACAATGTCATACCGAACCGAGACCTGTGGCCGAGCGTGAGGAATCTCCAAACCTTTTATCGGAAGAGATTCTTCAAGACAAAGCCTTTCAGAATGACATGCGTTTTTGGTAAGAGATTCTTCCTCTCTACGGTCGTCAGAATAACATTGTTGTCATCTCGAACGCATGTGAGAGATCTCTAAAACATGCTGAGCAGCAGCGAAGCATCTCTCCCTCAACACTCCTATCCAAGAGGTTCTTCACTCTGTTCGTGCTTTCTTGGTGGGAGATTCTTCACTTCGCTAATGTTCCGTTCAGAATGATATGCGTATCATTTCGACCGAAAGCGTAAGTCTGGTGAAAAAAATCTTCGTTCTTTTTCTTTGATCGAAGAGTAATAGGTTTGTTGTATTGAGCCCGGAGACCGATGAGGAAAATTCTGTTGAAAAAAGATTCACTCAAAATAATTTGGATAAATGTATATAAGTTTTTAAATTTGTCAAATCAGTGTTTAATATACACTTAATCGAGACCATGAAAAAATTTATCTTATCTATTTGTTGCGTGGCTGCTATGTGTACCGCATCGGCACAAGAGAGTCATATCTTTCCCGACAGTCTTTACTTATTTTCCTATTTTACCAATAAAGATGCCAATCGGCACGGTATGCACTATGCTTGGAGCCGGGACGGGTATGAGTGGAATACGGTAGGTAATCCTGTCGGTTTTTTGCAACCCGATACGGCGAGCGATGCACCCCGTTTGCGCGATCCCTTTTTATTGCAAGACAAGAAAGGCATGTGGCATTGTGTATGGACGACCGACTGGGAATCTCCGCATATCGGATATGCTTCGTCGCCCGACTTGATACATTGGAGTGAGCCGCAACTCTTGTATGTCATGCAGAGTGCCGGTTACGAACCTCGAAACTGTTGGGCTCCGGAGATGTTGTATGACGAGGAAAACGACAGATATCTGATATTTTGGGCCAGTACTATCAAGGTCGATGGGAAATGGAGAACCGAAGATGGGAAAAAATACGATAACCGCATGTATTATACGGCTACACGCGATTTTAAAACGTTCTCTCCTGCCCGACCGTTTCTCGATTACGGATACAATGTCATCGATGCGACTGTGCGTCGTGTCGGCGAGACCTATTACATGATTTACAAAGACGAGCGGGAATTGCCGTCGCCCCATAAATATTTGTTGGTAGCGACATCGAAACATGCGGCAGGACCTTATGTCCCGCTTACCGGGAAACCGTTTACACCCTCATGGGTCGAAGGTCCTTCCTTTATAAGGTTGCCCGATGGTACGTTTATATGTTATATGGATAATTATCGTAAGCATCGTTATAGTGCAATGACAACTCGTGATTTTATTCATTGGGAGGAAGCACCCCGCAAGCTTTCCTTGCCTTCGGGTGCGGCTCACGGAGCTGTACTGAAAGTACCCTCTTCGGTTGTCGATACGTTGCTTCGCTATGCTTCCGGACGTTTTGAATAAAGGCTTTTTCGAATCCATGCTTAAATCGATACTGTGATGAAAACAAAAAAACTATCTTTTTTGCTGCTGCTGGTGGTAATCGTTTTTCCGTTGTCGGCTCAACGTACGTTGTCTGTCTCGGTGAAACCCGGGGCGGAGATAAATCCCGATATGTACGGCGTGTTTTTCGAAGATATCAACTTTGGAGCCGACGGCGGATTGTATGCCGAGTTGGTGAAAAACCGTTCTTTCGAGTTTGATTATCCCCTTATGGGGTGGACTCCGTTCGGAAAAGTTTCGGTCGAGACCGAAGATCCGGCTTTTGATAGGAATCCGCATTATGTGCGTCTTACCGAGGAAGGTACATACAAACGAGCCGGATTACAGAATGAAGGATTCGTCGAGGGTATGAGTCTTGTCAAAGGTAAAGAATACCGTTTGACTTTTTATGCCCGGTTGCATGGAGAAAAGCCGGTTCGGTTGCGTTTTGAGTTTATAACATCGTCAAATAATTCCATGTCGTCTGAGAAAGTCGAAGTATCTTCGCTTGATTGGAAGAAATATACCATTTTGTTGAAAGCCGGGAAGACTGATGCTCATGCCCGGTTGCGTCTGGGTTTGGAGACGAAAGGCGTCCTCGACATCGACCATATTTCGCTTTTCCCTGTCGATACGTGGAAGGGACGGGAGAATGGTTTGCGTCGGGATTTGGTACAGGCCCTTTATGATTTACGCCCCGGCGTACTTCGTTTTCCCGGAGGTTGTATTGTTGAAGGGGCTAACCTCGATACCCGTTATCAGTGGAAAAATACAGTAGGACCGGTCGAGAATCGTCCTTATAACGATAACCGATGGAACTACACTTTTCGCCATCGTTTCTATCCCGATTATTACCAAAGTTATGGCTTGGGTTTCTATGAATACTTCTTGTTGTGCGAGGATATAGGAGCAGAACCGTTGCCGGTATTGAATTGCGGCATGGGTTGCCAATACCAGTCGGGAGAACTTGTCCCGCTTGATGAAATGGACTCTTATGTACAAGACGCATTGGATCTGGTGGAGTTTGCCAATGGAGACACCACGACACAATGGGGCGGCTTGCGTGCCCGCATGGGACACCCCGAACCGTTCGGACTGAAATATCTCGGTATCGGCAATGAGCAGTGGGGCGAAGAATTTGTAAAACGGGAAGCACTGTTTGTGGAGGCTTTACGCAAACAGTGCCCCGGGATTCTTATCGTAGGCTCTTCGGGTCCGTCGGCCGACGGGGATCGATTTGACTATCTGTGGCCCGAAATGAAACGTCTCGGCGTAGATTTTGTCGATGAGCATTATTACAAACCGCCCGAGTGGTTCTATGACAATGCCGGCCGCTACGACGGCTATGACCGCAAAGGTCCGAAAGTATATGCCGGCGAATATGCTTCGCATCACAAGACACGGGCTAATAATTTTGAAACGGCGCTTTCCGAGGCGGCATTTCTCACCGGTGTGGAGCGTAATGCCGATGTCGTGCGATTGGCTACTTACGCACCGCTTTTCGCCCATGTAGATGCTTGGCAGTGGCGTCCCGATATGATTTGGTTCGATAACAGTCGGGTACTTCTTACCCCCAATTATTATGTCCAGCAGCTCTACTCTCACCACAAGGGTACGCATACATTGCGTCTTACCGAGAACGGCGAGCCGGTGAATGGTCGGGAGGATCTTTATGCCAGTGCCGTGTACGATGCCGACTCTTCGCGTATCATCGTGAAGATAGTCAATACGGCGGCTGTCCGGCAGGAGGTTGTTTTGCGTTTCGACGGGTTGAAGCGTCGGCAGGCCTTGCAGGATATGGCTCCTATCATATACTTGCAAGCCGATGATAAAGAGGCGGTCAATACCTTTAAAGAACCCGAGGCGATCGTGCCGCAAATGTCGGTTGCCGAAGTTTCCGGCAAGGAGTGTCGCTTGACCCTTTCTCCGCAATCGTTTCAGGTGATTTCCATATCCTTTGTTTCCAAATAATCTTTGAAATCATATACTATGAAAAAACTTTTTTGTTCGCTCTTTTTGGCCGCATGTACGTGTACAATGAGTGCACAAGATGTGGTAACGGTGGCGGTTCACCCTTCGCAGGGTACGCAGAAGATCAGCCGTCATATTTACGGACAGTTTGCCGAGCATCTGGGAACTTGTATTTATGGTGGATTATGGGTCGGCGAGGAGTCGCCTATTCCCAATACCAAAGGGTATCGTACCGACGTGCTTGAAGCGCTCAAACGTCTCGATATTCCCAATCTCCGGTGGCCGGGCGGCTGTTTTGCCGATGAATACCACTGGATGGACGGCATAGGTCCTCGTAACGAGCGTCCCAAGATGAGTAACAACAACTGGGGCGGACTGGTCGAAGACAACAGTTTCGGTACGCATGAGTTTCTCAATCTTTGCGAAATACTCGGTTGTGAGCCTTATGTAAGTCTCAATGTAGGGAGTGGAACGGTCGAGGAAATGGCCAAATGGGTGGAATACATGACTTCCGACGGAGATACCCCGATGGCCAAACTGCGGCGGGAGAACGGTCGCGATAAGGCGTGGAAAGTACGTTTTATCGGAGTCGGTAACGAAAGTTGGGGATGCGGTGGGAATATGCGTCCCGAGTATTACGCCGATCTGTACCGTCGTTATGCGACTTATTGCCGTAATTACGACGGGAATCGCTTGTTCAAAATCGCTTGCGGAGCCGGCGAGTATGACTTGAACTGGACGGAAACGATGATGAAACGGGTCGGAACCCGCATGAACGGTTTATCGCTCCACTATTATACCGTAACGGGTTGGAAAGGAAAGAAAGGTTCGGCGACGGAGTTCGATGAAGAAGATTATTACTGGACGATAGGCAAGTGTCTCGACATCGAGAACGCGATCAAGGCACACATCGCCATTATGGACAAGTACGATCCGCAGAAGCGGGTGGGGCTTATGGTCGACGAGTGGGGCACATGGTGGGAACCCGAGCCCGGTACGCAGCTTTTCCAGCAGAACACGCTGCGCGATGCTTTTGTAGCCGCCCTTTCGCTCAATGTTTTCCATAAGTATGTCGACCGCATACGCATGACGAATATCGCTCAGGTTGTCAACGTTTTGCAATCGATGATTCTCACTCGGGGCGATAAGATGGTACTCACGCCTACCTATTATGTCTATGAGATGTACCGGCCACATCAGGACGCTGTTTACCTTCCGCTCGACATTGACGCGCCTATTCGTAAGGTACGCGATGACCGCACGATACCGTTGGTAAGTGCAACGGCTTCTCGCGATGAGCAGGGTCGCATACATGTTTCTTTGGCGAATGTCGATGTCGATAAGTCGCGGAAGGTGCGTGTTACGCTCGATGAGGTGAAAGCGACAAAGGTATCGGGAACGATATTGACTTCGAAAAAGATAACCGACCTCAATACATTCGAGAAGCCCGATAAAGTAAAATTGGTTCTTTTCAAGGGCGCGAAGTTGGCGAAAGGGGTCGTTGAGGTGAATTTGCCGGCACATTCCATCGTTACACTCGAAATCGAATAATAAAAACTGTTATTCTGAACGTAGCATTAGCGAAGTAAAAAAAACTTACCCAAACGCATATCATTCTGAACGGAACATTGGCGAAGTGAAGAATCTCCCACCAAGAAAGCACGAACAGAGTGAAGAACCTCTTGGATAGGAGTGTTGAGGGAGAGATGCTTCGCTGCTGCTCAGCATGTTTTAGAGATCTCTCACATACGTTCGAGATGACAACAATGTCATTCTGACGACCGTAGAGAGGAAGAATCTCTTACCCAAACACATGTCATTCTGAAAGGCATTGCCTTGAAGAATCTCCTACCAAGAAAGTACGAGCAAAATGAAAAATTTCTTAGATAGGAGCGTTGAGGGAGAGATGCTTCACTGCTGTTCTGCATGACAGGGTATTGTTTGGGAGATTCCTCACGCTCGACCATAGGTCTCGGTTCGGAATGACATTATTGTCATTCTGAGGCGTGAAGCGCCGAAGAATCTCAAACAAATTGCAGAAGATTCCTCATATTCATTCGGAATAAGTGTATTGACAAAATAATAGAGCATAATATTTTGAATATCAAATACTATGCTCCATTATTAAAGATTGGCTACCGAAACATAGCCGAAACATTTTCGTTATTCGCTCTTTTCTTCATGCGTTGTTTTACGCAAAAATTGGGATATGGCATTTCGTATGCTAACGGCTGTTTCCAATGTTTCTATCAAACTTTCCTTTTTATCATCATCTATTGAACTTTCGGAAATAAGGTAATCCAAGTATTCAAGATTCGACAATGATCTGACTTTTTCGGGGTCGAAAATAAAGTTGTATACGGATTCAGAATACTCGCGTTCTTTTTCCAAAGCTCCCGGGATAACCGGCCGTATGGCTGCCTCGAATGTTTTCCTTAGCCGGTTGAGGTAATAGAAATCATGGTTATACACCTCTGTCCTTATGCAATATGACAATTCCGGGTCGGTTACAAGTTCGGCCAAATGTCCCGTTATATCGGCCAATATTGCGCATATTTCAAACTCTGCCGTCTCTTCGACGAACTTACGAATAGGCTCGAAACATACATACATTTTCTTTTCGTTGTTTCCTTCGTTTACTTTAACTTCTTGGTTTTCTGCGTTGTTGTTCATAATAATATAATTTAATTGGTTTGTAATTAGGTGCATGATTGTGGCCGTCCTGCATTGAAAGGACCGCGATTTTTTTTGTTTTTGATAAGGTTACTTGTCCGGTTCTGCCCGTTTGAGTTTATGGAGAAGGGCAATACATGACGCGAGTGTCGCCATTGCATCACTCATTTGGCTGGTGCAATTCTTGACCGATGCCCAATCGATTTGTTTCATGTATTCCGCTTTCTCCGAAAGTTCCTCATGGGCTTGGACGATGAGGTTCCGAGCCTTTTTCACTCCCCTGTCGAGGTTGTTCAAGTCTCCCCATGAAACAATGATAGGAATTTCGTTTACCGAGACATGTTCCGACGGCCCTTTTTGGCAAATGGCGGATATGAGGTTTCTCGTTTTCAGCCCCAGCAAGTCAGCAAGTTGTTTTACATTCAAATATCCCATGACTAAACGGCGGCTTTTTCGTGAAACAAAGAATGAATGAACTCCCGGCCTTTTTCCGTCCAAACGGTCTGCAACTGTGATCCTGCCGACCCGTCGGAGCGGGTGTACGTGCGGGTGATTGACTTCGTATATCCTTTCCCGGTATATTTGGCATACAAAAGCCATTGCCCATTTTGCTTGTACTGCACTCCCATATTACGGAGCTTTTGATTAAGGGTAACAGCACCGATGCCGAACTCTTTCGCTATCTGCATGGTCGTGTACGTCCCGTTTGCGGAAAGAGCCTCATCGTAATATTCCACTTTTGGGGCGGCTTCTTTCAGTTCCGCCGACTGCAAGGCAATAGTTTCGTCCTTCTGTGCATTCTGGTGTTCAAGCAATCTTTTTTCGGCTTTTACGCTTTCAAGCCGTTTTTGTAACACGTTCATGGCGTAGGCTATTGCCTCGTCGTCATTGCTTACTGTCGTTACGCCTGTGGTTAGTAATTCTTTGATACGGTCGTTGCACCATATAGAGAAGGCAGGAGATAACCATCGGGAAAACTCTAACGCAACATCTTCGTGAAACCATGTGCCGCCGTTGTCGCCTCCTCTGCTAACTACTACTAAATCAGCCAAAGTGATTTTTCTCACTTTGGAAAGTTCATTGAGAAAATCTTCTGTTTGTTGATTTTTTAACCAATCGATAGGTCGCTTTCCGAATGGTTTTGCCATTTCGGTGGCGTTTACCATTACGCTATCTCCTTTCTGAAAGGAAATGGCACTTCCATTGTACTGGAAGATTTGTAAGGCATTCATAACGTTTAATTTAAGACAATAAAAAAACCGCGCTACGTGTTGTCTAAGCCTTAAACGCAAAGCTCCGGGAGTATTACTACTTCCCGACACGGCGCGGTATTTTGTAAATACCAATCTCGTATGTATGGGGCACAAAAAAAGCCGAATGAATCGGCGGCCTTTGTACCGCGTTTAAGTTTTTAGACACGGCAAATATAGGCAAGAAGTTTGAATAAACAAATAAAAAATCAAAAAAAGCCGAGAACCATACAGAAAATTTGAAAAACGCTTGCTTTATTGTATCTAATTAGATACATTTGCAACAGAGATAACGAAGATCATGCGAGAATTATTTTTTTCAGACGAATTTTGGGAGTTTTACCACTCACAGCAAGAGAACGTGAAGCGCAAGTTTGACTACGTGATCGGCATTGTCCGGGAGGAAAGAGTGATTGCAACAAAATTCGTGAAGCACTTGGAGAAAACGGATTTGTATGAGATGCGCGTGTCTGTCGGAAACAACGAGTATAGAACCGTGTTGTTCGCCGTGAACCACGACAACATCATTCAAGCCACAAAAGTATTGGTTTTGAACGCCTTCCAAAAGAAGTCCACGAAAGAGTATAAAAGACAGATTGATCGGGCAAATGTAATTCTTAAAAAATATATGTTATGATACGACTTGATGAAAAGAAGCTGGAACGACTTCACAACGCGGGAGAATTACTATCTGGCAAATATGGTGCTCCCGGTACAGAAAGCCGGAAAGTGTTTGACGATGAAGCCCGGGCATATTACTACGGCGTAATATTGCGCGACCGTCGCAAGGAATTGAAGATGACCCAGCAGCAACTGGCCGACAAAGTTGGCACGGCACGCAGTTACATAGCAAAAGTGGAGCGCGGGAATACCGACATTCAGGTGTCAAGTTTTATGCGCATATTGTCGGCATTGAATATCCGCATAGAGTTTAGAATGAGTTGATATTAACGGGGCAACAAAGTAAAATAAGAGAGACATCATTTTACTTTACCCGTTCAAGGTAAAACAAGAATATGTTCGGCAAACAAATAGGGAGAGGTACGCAAATGAATGCGGATTCACCATTTCGGTAACGTCGTCAAAATAGGGGTTTTATGCAAGCTCGATGCAAATGCAGTGCAAACGCTATGCAAATGCAATGCAAACGTATTACAAATGGTATATGGTATATAATAGTTGTTTGAAATGACAATCTTTTTCCTGCAAATAAAGCATTGATAAACGACATAATAATAAAACGGTTTTTAAAGTATTGAACGAGAAACAATCTTTTTAAGATGCTGGAAATCAAATACGGATATGCAAGTGCAATACAAATGCAATGCAAGTGCAAAGCAAAATGATGCAAAGGAAAGGAAAGAAAAGGAAATAAAAGAAAATAATAATAACTCTTTTCTTGACAGAAAAGAGAGTGAAAAATGCTTTTCACCCAAAGATTCTTTCGGTGGTATTTTGGGAAATTATCAAAAAAAGATTGCGTTGCGTTGGCCTGCAATAGATGAGGATATACACATCACCAGTTTCTACGATAAAACAGAACCCGAATACGACAACAAGGTGGCCGCCGTGTGAGTTCCGATTTTACATAATCCTTTCGGGTGGCTCTCTCGCTTGCAGAAAAGCCGCTAATTTCGATTTTCTTTCCGTTTGGGTATAGATAATCATATCTGGAAACAAAACGCCAAATTCGGGCTTATAATCGGCCAATTCCGGAAAATATAAATGCCTACGGCAACGCCTATAACATAAACGGCGATAATAAAAATCATGGCTCCCATATTCCTACTCGTCGAGTTGTTTAATTCTGATATTATCAATACATTGTCTAAGCGACGGCCTTTCCATGTATAGGCGATTGAGAAGTACGGTTTGCTGTCTAACGTTCAAATTTTTTATTGCAC
>UMCI01034586.1_pt1 | contig 42725 bp, 40 predicted proteins | sample 1964211 | NCBI WGS metagenome assembly UMCI01 (sample SAMEA4835966, study PRJEB28245) | human gut metagenome | biome: gut microbiome; material: fecal sample | place: Denmark | collected 2008 | reverse complement strand
TCCAGCAGACTCTGCAGAGTGTCAAGACCCTGGCCGCTGCGGGCGGCAGCGCCCACCACGGGGCAGCCCAGCAGGTTCTGGAGCTTGTCAAGATCCACTTGGATGTGCTTTTTGGCTGCTTCGTCCAGCAGATTCACACATACCACCATCGGCCAGGTGGCTGCCATGACCTGGAGGACCAGAGCCAGATTCCGCTCCAGACAGGTGGCGTCCACCACCACTAGAGTGACCTGGGCTTCCTGCGAGAGAAGGTAGTCCCGGGTCACTTCCTCCTCGGCACTGCCGGGGTGAAGAGAGTAGGTACCTGGCAGGTCTACCAGCGTGTATGTAGTGCCGTGGTAGAGGTAGCGGCCCCGGGCCACCTCCACGGTTTTGCCCGGCCAGTTCCCGGTGTGCTGGCGAAGATGGGTGAGAGCATTGAAAAGAGTGGATTTGCCCACGTTGGGGTTGCCCACCAGAGCGATGATAGGCCCGGATGCGGCTTCCATGGCAGGACCTCCTTTTTGCCCCGGAGGGGGGCGTATGTCTTCCCAGCATATGCACGGAAGCCGTAAAAAGTGAGATGCCGGAGGAGGGCAAAGCCCTCCTCCGGCATAATAGCATGATAAGAACTTATGATTGTGTGGAACCAAATTCCATGTTGGCAAAGATCCGTTCCATCCGCTCATCCGGGAAACGTTCATCCACAAAGGTCCAAAAGCTGCTGGCAGGAGCGTCGCCCTGGACCCGCTGAGACCACCGGGCCACCGCCACACAGGTCACGACAGCGTTTATTACCAGAAAAATGGTGAGGCACCAGGTCATGATCTTGCCGGCTTTGTTGGGGATCTTCAGGATCCACTTGGCCATTCTGGGGTAGATATCCTTGATCCACAGGACACCCAGCACACCCCAGAACACGGAGTACAGAAGGCAGATGCGGCCGTTGAGGTTGAAAGGAATATTGCTGTAGTCCCAGGACCGGGAGCCGAATAGGGCTTCCTGTCCCCAGGAGCAGACATATTCCACCACGCTGCCTACGATCATGCCGCCCAGGAAGGACAGCAGGTACCCACGGTTGCGGTAGCGGTAAAGGGCCAGGGTCAGCACCACGGCGCCGGCACCATAGAGAAGGTTGAAAGGCCCATATACCAGGCCTGCCCGGCTCTCGATATAGCCGTTGCGCACCAGGCACCACAGCATCTCCACCACCACGCCGGCAAAGCTGCCCACAAAACACACCAGCAGTAGTTTATAGAGGTTGATGCCGCGGGCAAAGTGATTTCGCTGCTGCTCTTCCAGGTCGATGGAACCGTTGGCCGGGGGATTGGGCAGATACCATTTCCGATCCCGGCTGGTACGCATATCAAAGAAGCGGGCGCTGAGCTCATCCTCCAGCTTGTTGGTGGCCTGCAGCGCTTCAGAGAGATTGCCGGAAGTCCGCTTGAGGACGTCGATTTTTTCCCGGATCTCCTGATCCAGCTCGTCAGAAGGTTTTTCGCTCTGTTCGGCCTCCTGGGCCAGACGGACGTAGTAGTCCTGAAGCTGAGGCGCAGTCTCTTCTACGGAGACGACAACAGCGGCGCTCATAGCTTCCAGCCGCTCCAGAGGACGGTCCGCTGGGGGATATGCATCTGGAGTGGGGGTGGAAGGGTATGCCTCTGACGGCATAGGATTATGTTTCTCTTCCATAGGTTAGGCCTCCCGATCGGTATTCTCTGTGCCCGGGTAAGATCTGACACAGTCGTTCTGCCCCGTATAGCAGATATGGTGCCCATTATAACGGAAAAAACAGAGAGATACAACTACCAAATTGCACGGAAAGTACAGACACCTGAGAATGGCCGATGGAAGGGAATTGTGTCATTGGACCAGGATCTGGCTGGCGTCAGAGCGCCGCAGGGCGATCACTGCGCCACACACGGCATAGGCGACCGGGTCGCCCCAGGGAGCGGCCTGCAGGGCGGATACGGTCCGGCCGGGGATGAAACCCAGCTCCATCAGCCGCAGCTGCTCGCTGTTGGGAGCCAGCAGATGTGATACAACAGCTGTCTGGCCTGTTTCCAGGCGGTCCAGCGTTTTGCATTCCAAGGGAAGTCCCTCCTTCCTGAGGACATAGTCCCTCCTCCCAGTGTATGACCTGAGAGAGAGGAGCGCGTCAAATTTGTATAAAATTGCGGGGGAAACCACTTGACAAAAAAGGCGAGTTAGCATAGGGTTACTATGAAAAAACAAATGAGATAAAAGAGAAGGGAATTTGTATGGCTGATACGCAGGAGAAAATGACACTGGACAAACTGCCGGTAGGCGGGAGCTGCATCCTCTGTCAGGTGGGAAATCAGCGGGGCGCCGTGAAGCGCCGGCTGATCGATATGGGACTCACCCCTGGAACAGAGGTGAAGCTTGTCAAGATCGCACCCTTTGGTGACCCCATGGAGCTGCGGCTGCGGGGCTATGAGCTGTCCCTGCGGAAGGAAGATGCCGCCCAGATCCGTATCCGACCTATCAGCGAGCAGGAAGCGGGCAAGCAGACGGTACCGGAGACAGCGTACCATTTGGGCGGCGGCTGCCACGGGGACTGTGCCCATTGTGCCGTGGGCTGCAGTGATCCAAAGGATCTGGAAGCTATGCGCCGGGCCCACCGCCACGAGCAGAGCCAGCACCCCCAGACCTATGACCCCCATGCCCATGACCAGCGCCAGTGGAAGGTGGCATTGGTAGGCAATCCCAACTGCGGCAAGACCACGCTTTTCAATGCTCTTACCGGTTCCAACCAGTATGTAGGCAACTGGCCTGGCGTGACGGTTGAGAAGAAGGAGGGTACCGCCAAGGTGGGGGATGTGAGCTTCACCGTGGTGGATCTGCCGGGCATCTACTCCCTCTCCCCCTATTCCATGGAGGAACTGGTAGCCCGGAAGTTTATCATCGGGGAGAAGCCCGACGCCATCATCAATATCGTGGACGCTACCAACCTGGAGCGGAACCTCTATCTGACCATGCAGCTGCTGGAGCTGGAGCGGCCTATGGTCCTGGCAGTGAACTTTATGGATGAGGTGGAGAAAAACGGCGATCAGATCGACTGTGACCGGCTTTCCGCCCACCTGGGCGTACCGGTGATCCCCATTTCCGCCCGTGACAACAAGAATATCGATAAGCTGGTGGAGGAGGCCCACCGCCAGATGCATACGGGCCTCACCCTGGAGCCGGATGACCTTTATGACGACTTTACCCACATCGTCCACCACCGGATCGGCGAACTGATCCACGACCGGGCCTATGCCGCTGGAATTCCCGCCCACTGGGCAGCCATCAAACTGCTGGAGGGCGACGCCAAGGTGGCGGAGGACCTGTCCCTGGACCAGGAGACATTGGATAAGATCGACGCCATCGCTGCTGAATATGAAAAGAGCAGCGATCTGGGTGACCGGGAGACGCTGCTGGCGGACAGCCGGTACAAATTTGTGGAGCGGGTAGTGCGCAATTCCGTCCGCAGAAAAAGCCGGGAGGGAAAACCTACCCTCACGGAACGGATCGATGCCGTGGCCACGCACAAGTATCTGGCGCTTCCGGTGTTTCTGGTCATGATGCTGGTGGTGTTTCTCATCACATTCAGCGGGCCTGGCGCCTGGATGTCTGACGGCATCGCGGCCTTTGTGGAAAATACCCTTTGTCCTGGAGTGTCCAGCGGGTTGAGTGCCATTGGTGCCCCTGCCTGGCTCAATGGACTGCTGGTGGATGGCCTGATCTCCGGTGTGGGCGGCGTGCTGACCTTCCTTCCCATGATCGCACTGCTGTTTTTGTTCCTCTCCATGCTGGAGGACAGCGGTTATATGGCCCGGGCAGCTTTTGTCATGGACCGGACTCTGCGCCATTTCGGCCTCAGCGGCAAGGCATTCATCCCGATGCTTATGGGGTTTGGCTGTACGGTTCCTGCGGTGATGGGTGCCCGCACCATGGAGAATGAGAAGGATCGCCGGATGACCATATTGCTGGTGCCCTTTATGTCCTGTGGAGCGCGGCTGCCCATCTATGGCTTGATGACTGCCGCCTTTTTCCCGGACCATGCGGGACTGGTGGTCTTTGGCCTGTACCTTTTGGGCCCGGTGATGGCGATTTTGTCGGGACTGTTCCTCAAGCGCAGTATCTTCAAGGGTGAACCTGCGCCCTTCCTGCTGGAGCTGCCGCCCTACCGGATGCCGACACTGAAGAACATCTGGCTCCATGTGTGGGAACGGGTGCGGGACTTCCTCACCCGGGCTGGCACCATTATCGCCGCTATGAGCATCCTGGTGTGGTTCCTCCAGAACTTCGGCATGGACCTGCAGATGGTGCCGGATACCGCCGACAGCATCCTGGCCAAGTTCGGCGGCTTTATCGCGCCGGTGTTTGCTCCCATGGGCTTTGGCGTGTGGCAGGCAGCGGTGGCTCTGCTGACGGGATTGATCGCCAAGGAGGCGGTGGTCAGCTCCATGAGCCTCTTCTATGGCTTCTCACTGACGGATTACGCCGCGGCGGGGACCATTATGTCCGCTACCTTTACACCGGCGGCAGCCCTGGCCTTCCTGGCTTTTTGCGCCCTGTATACCCCCTGTGTGGCGGCGATCAGCACCATCCGCCGGGAGATGGGCAGCGGCAAGTGGACGGCATTGACCCTGGGCTGGCAGCTGATGGTGGCCTGGCTGGTGAGTTTTATCACCTACCACGTCGCCGGACTCTTCCTGTAAGATAAACCCGGATACAGCAAAAGGGACGGCCTTATGGCCGTCCCTTTTTGCCTTTATATGTGTTCCATCCGCAGGAGAGCGGTGCAGCCGAAGTCTTCGCTGGGCACAAAACCGCAGGCCCGGTAAAAGGCCAGATTCTTTGCCGTGGTATCGGTCAGAAGCACCTTCTGCCGCACATGGGGGTACTGGGCGAGACAGGCTTCCACCAGCCGCCGGCCGATGCCCCGGCGCTGACAGACGGGCGCTACGAGAAGGTCCTGGATATAAAGGATGGTCTCCCCGTCGCCCACCGCCCGGAGAAGGCCCGCCAGATGGGGGCCGTCCCAGGCGGTGAATACCGCCAGGGAGGAGGCCACAGCCCGGACCAGTCGGTCCGGCTCCTCCGTGTAGGCGCTCCAGCCCACGCTGTCATAGAGAGTCAGCAGCTGCTCCCGGGAGGGAATGGTATTAAGAATAGTAATCACTAATTGAATTCTCCTTTGACTGAAATTGGGGTCAAAGGACGATTCTCAACCGCATCACGGCACTCCTTTCCTGTAAGTCAAAAGTAAATTTATGCCTGCTTTCCGATGTGGTTGGCGATCCGCTGCATGATCATGTCCAGGGCCACCAGGTTATGGCCGCCCTCCAGCACGATGATATCGGCGAAGCGCTTGGAGGGCTCTACGAACTGCTCATGCATGGGCTTGACAGTGGTAAGATACTGCTCCACCACAGAGTCAATGGTGCGGCCCCGCTCCTTTACATCCCGCATGATCCGACGGAGGATGCGCACGTCGGCATCGGTATCCACGAAGATCTTGATATCCATCAGATCCCGGAGCTCCGGGTTCTGGAAGATCAGAAGCCCTTCCACGATGACCACGCTGGTGGGCTTGATTTCGATGGTTTCTTCTGTGCGGTTGTGGTCGGTGTAGGAGTATACCGGGCACTGGATGGGAATACCGGCCTTCAGAGCCTTCAGGTGACGTACCATCAGGTCGGTGTCAAAGGCGTCGGGGTGATCGTAGTTCTGACGGCAGCGCACCTCGAAGGGCATACCGGTCTGATCTTTGTAGTAGTTGTCATGGTAGATTACGCTGACGTCATCACCAAAGCGCTTTTTGATGTGCTCCGTCAGGGTGGTTTTTCCGCTGCCGGTGCCTCCGGCGATACCGATGAAGATGGTGTCTGTCATGGGCTGTGCCCTCCTGTCAGCTGTTTTTTTCATTATAGGTGGGCGTGGCGGGAAAAGCAAGGCTGGGAACAAAATTTTGATGAATCCGTCGAAACAGGCAAAAGACAGTTGACGGACGGAAGAAAAACCGATATTATGTAAATTGTGAGATCGTGTCCCAAGGAGGATTTTTGATATGGGTAATCGCCTTTGTCCCAAGTGCGGCCAGGAGTATTCCGATACTTACAGAAACTGCCCCTTCTGCGAGGAAGAGGAGGCGGAAAGAAAGGGCAAGCCTCTCCGCCGTCACGGTGGAAAACGCTTGTCCAAGCGTAAGCGCAGCGGTGGTGCCGGCGGCATTTTGCTGCTGGTGATGGCTGTGGTCATCATTGGCGTGGTAGGGTATGTGTTCTTTGGCGAGGAGATCGCCGGCTTTATGGGCATCCGTACGGAGCAGAACCTGCCGGCTGACCAGGATGAGGATACCACACCTCCTGCTGATGGCGAGGATGGACAGACCGGGGACAATACCGGCGAGGATACCCAGAGCCCTGAGGGAGAGGGTACCGGAGGTCCGCTGGCCCTGGATCAGACGGCCATCACCATTGCTGCCGGAGACACTGCTCTGCTGAAGGTCACCGGTGGTACGGGAGAGGTGACATGGTCCTCCTCCAATGACAATATTGCCACAGTAGCTGGCGGTTCTATTACCGGCAAGGCCGGCGGAACTGCGACCATTACCGCCACAGCGGGTGAGGAGAGCGTGTCCTGTACCGTTACGGTTACCGGTGATCCCTGGGTCAGCGATGCGGATCTGTCCCTGAATAAAACAGATTTTACGCTGTATTCCGGCAATCCTGACGTACAGATGAAGGTCAAAGGCACCGACAGCCCGGTGGTATGGGCCAGTGAAAATCCCAATGTGGCCTCTATCAGTGATACCGGTGTGGTCAAGTGGGTGGGGAAGGGCACCACCAATATCACCGCTACGGTGGATGGCCAGGTGCTCACCTGCATCGTCCGCTGCCGCTGAGAGGAAGAGCAGCATCTGAATGAAATGGAGAGGCGCGGGAGGGAGAGACCCCTTCCCGCGCCTGTTCTTTTTTGTAGGTATGTGCAGCCCGCTCCATACGGCGGGATGATCTTACAGGAGAAAGGTGAGCTTCTGCTTGAGATTGTGGATTTCGATCCGCTCCTGGCCGGGACCGTATTCTCCGTCCAGGGTCCAGGGGAAGCTCTCCGGTGTTTCCACTACAATGTCCGATGCATGGCGGAAGATCACGCCGTCTCCGGTGTAGTCCTGGAGCAGGAGACTGCGGAGCAGAGCCTGAAGGTCCAGGGGGGATTTGGGATTGGGGATCAGCAGCAGCTCAAAACGTCCGTCATCCAGTACGACCTGGTCTTCGGGCAGCTTCATCAGCCCTCCCACGGAGGTGGCGTTGGTGACGGCACCGAACAGGAAGCTCCCGGAAAAGGTCTCCCCGTCAGCGGTGACCGTGGCCTCATAGGGCCGCAGGGTGGACAGGTCCTTGACGCCTTCCAGGATATAGGCCAGATGACCCAAATCGTTTTTGGCAGACTGGGGGGCGCTGTAGGAGGCTTTGGTGAAGGCACCGAAGGATGCCACATACACAAAGGGCCTTCCGTTGAAGGTCCCCACATCCAGTTTCTTCCCGCTGCTGTCCAGGATCTGCTTTGCCACCTCTGCCGGCTGATCGGACAGGTGGAGGCTGGCGGCAAAATCATTGGTGCTGCCGCCGGGGATATAGCCCAGAGGTGGAGGGACCGGAAGGTCCATAAGCCCGGTGACGGTCTCATTCAGGGTTCCGTCCCCACCATAGCAGACGATCCGGTCAAAGGCGGCCCCATTTTCCCGGACGAAGCGGGTGGCATCGCCCTGGGCCGTAGTTTGCCGCAGGGATACCAGATAGTCTGCCTCGCTGAACAGGGATATGGCGTTTAAAAGAGGGGCCAGGGACCGGGAGCGGCCTGCCCGGGGATTGACAATGAGCATCAGGGTCTTTGCCATAGCTGTGCGTTACCTCTCAGGATATTAAGAATGGTTAAAGTTTATGTAAAGGCAGTATAACATAGGCGGCAAAGTATTGCAATCGCGGAAAAAGTTGGTTATGATGGAAAAAAGGACTTTTTGAGAGGATGCCTATGAAAAAGGACAATCACTATGTGGCCTGGGGCTTGACCGCGGTGGTAGTGGTATGCGCTATCCTGCTGTTTTATGATATCGTTTTCCGGCACAGCATCATACTGGTATATCTCAGCAAGCTGATTGCCATTCTGGCGCCGGTGCTTTACGGCTTTGCTATGGCGTATCTTCTTACCCCGGTCGTCAACTGGTTTGAGCGGGTCATTTTCCGCCATGGAGGCGGACATACGCCGGCCAAGTGGCTGAGAGGCATATCGATCCTGCTGACATGGCTGGTGGTGTTGGCGCTGGTGTATGCCCTGATGAGCGTCCTGCTGCCGGAGCTGTACAAAAGCGTGCTGCAGCTGGCCTCCAACGGGGAGAAATATTATAAGACCATTGTGGCCTGGGCCCAGCGGCTGCTGGAGGATAACCCGGATTTTGCTGCGTGGGTCAGCAACGCCATCAACGAGTATTACCAGGATGCCCTCACCTGGCTCAGTGACAAACTGATGCCGCAGCTTCAGGTGGCGGTCCAGGCAGTGACCGGCGGCGTGGTGGGCGTGGTTGTGTTTTTAAAGAATCTGCTCATCGGCATCATCGTATCTGTGTACCTTCTTGCCACGAAGGAGCACTTCGCTGCTATCGGCTGCAAGCTGACCTATACTGCTCTGCCGGAGGAGCGGGCAGCATGGTTCATCCGCGGCGTAAAGGCCACCAACCGTATTTTCAGTGGATTTGTCCGGGGAAAGCTGCTGGATTCTCTGATCATCGGTATTCTATGCTTCTTTTTCTCCGGCCTCTTCCAGTTCCCGTATGCCCCGCTGGTCAGCGTGGTAGTAGGGGTCACCAATGTGATCCCCTTCTTTGGTCCCTTCCTGGGGGCCATTCCCAGTGCGTTCCTGATCCTGCTGGATAGTCCCATCAAATGCCTCTATTTCATTATCTTCATTCTGGCTCTTCAGCAGTTTGACGGCAATATCCTGGGGCCCAAGATCCTGGGGGATTCCACCGGTATTTCCAGCTTCTGGGTCATTGTGGCGATCCTGGTGGGCGGAGGACTTTTCGGCGTGCTGGGGATGTTCCTGGGTGTGCCCTTCTTCGCCTGCATATATGCCGGCATCCGCAACTACTCCGAGTATCGCCTGCGGAAGAAGGGGCTTCCTACAGAAACAGCCAGCTATGCTTCCCACCGGCCGGTACCGCCGGAAGAGAAACCAACGGAAGATCACAGGGATCAGACCTGAGCCAAAACGGAAAGGACGCCCGCTTGGCAGACCGCTGCCGGGCGGGCGCCTTTTTGCAGCATGGCCAAGAGCAGGAAAGGAGACACATTGCGTATGGGCAGTTTTTTGAAGAGACACAAGGCAGTACATATCTGGGCAGTACTGGTAGCAGTATTATTTGGGATTTATGCCTATGGGATCAGCAGCCGTGAGGCGGCCAACGCCGTGTCCTCCGTCACGCAGACGCTGAAGGATGGCTACGCCCGGCTGTGGTACCTGTTCCCCTTTTCCGTGGTGGAGTGGTTTTATGTGGCTTTCATCCTGGGAGTAATCATATGGATAGTGGTGCTGGTGATCCGGACGGTGAAAGGGCCGGACCGCGGCCACCGGTTCTACGGCGGCATAGTGGGCCTTGCTTGTCTGTGCCTGACAGCCTGGGGACTTTACTGTGTCCTCTGGGGTGTCAATTACTATGCAGACGGCTTTCAGGAGAAAAGCGGCATCTATGCCCAGCCGGTGGAAGTGGATGAGCTGGAGCGGGTGACGCGGTATTTTGCGGAGAACCTGGCGGAGCTGGCGGATGACATCCCGCGGGACGAAAACGGTGTGTTCGCCGTGTCCCGGGACGACATCTTTGCAGAGAGCACCTCTGTTTACGAGAATATCTCCCAGGAGTTTCCCTTTTTGGCCCGGGAGGACAGGGTGCCCAAGCGGATGTTCTTTTCCCGTCTTTTCAGCGCCATGAATTTTACCGGTTTTTATAGTCCTTACACCGGGGAATCCAATTTGAACGTAGACAGTCCCGCCTGTCTGCTGCCGGCCAATATCACCCACGAACTGGCCCATCAGCGGGGCATCGCCTCGGAGCAGGAGTGCAATTTCCTGGCTATCGCTGCATCCACTGCCTCGGACAGTGTGGTGTATCAGTACTCCGGCTATCTGATGGGTTACATCCATCTGGGGAACGCGCTCTATCGGGCGGACCCGGAAAGATGGGAGGCAGTGTACAGCCTCCTGCCGGAGACGGTGGTGGCGGACCTCCGTTACCACAGCGCCTACTGGGATCAGTTTGAGAGCGTTGTGGCCACTGTGAGCGAGAAGATCTATGACACCACGCTCAAAACCTATGGCCAGGAGGATGGGATCCAGAGCTACGGGACTGTGGTGGATCTGCTGGTGGCCTACTATTGAGGGCTGGGTCCGGTTGACGGAGCATGACCGGAGGACTATAATGAGTTTGTGAAAAACTGTCAGGGAGGTGACGCTGTGCCCCGTCCGAGAAAATGCAGGCAGGTCTGCCGCCTGCCCCAGAATGATGCCTTTGTTCCGGTGAACTGCGGCCGCGCCGGGGATGCAGTAGTCATCACGGTGGATGAGTATGAGACGATCCGGCTCATTGACTATGAAGGACTGTCTCAGGAGGAGTGCGCCGCTTCCATGCAGGTAGCCCGGACCACGGTACAGCAGATCTACAACACTGCCCGGCAGAAGCTCTCCGCCGCATTGGTGGAAGGCCGGCCCTTCCGTATCCAGGGGGGCGATTACCGGCTGTGCCAGGGGGACCGGGGCTGCCGCAGCTGCTGCCGCCGGGCCGACAGGGAGAATGGAGACTGCTGTCCCTGGGAGGACGCATAGGTGCAGGGCGGTCAGAAAAAGAGCATACAAAAGGAGCGGACACTTTGAGGAAAGTGTCCGCTCCTTTTTACTTTAGCTTGTTTGGCTGCGCTGGAATCAGCCCTGGGCGATCTCCGCAATAGCCTGTACCGCAGTATCGATCTCCGCTTCTGTGGTGTAGTGCCCCACGCTGAAACGAACAGTACCCTGAGGGAAGGTGCCCAGAGTCTTGTGGGCGGAGGGGGCGCAGTGGAGGCCGCAGCGGGTGAGGATGCCATAGTCCTGTTCCAGTCGGTAAGCGGCCTCGGCGTTGTCCACCTGTGCAAAGTCCACGGAGATCACACCCACCCGGTTCTCCAGGTCCCAGGGGCCTGCCAGGCGGATGTCCTTCACATCCCGCAGCTTGTCCAGGAAATACTTCGTCAGCTGACGCTCCCTCTCCTGGAGTGCCTCCACGCCGGTGTCCAGGATAAAATCCACTGCCGCATGGAAGCCGTAAATGCCGGGCAGATTGGGGGTGCCGGATTCAAATTTATCGGGCATGTAATCCGGCTGGGCTTCAGAATCAGAGGCGCTGCCGGTGCCTCCGGTGAGGATGGGGGTAAGATTTTTGGCAAAATCGGCCGACAGCAGCAGGGCGCCGATACCGGAGGGGCCCATAAGCCCCTTGTGACCGGGGACAGAGAGGGCGGAGAGGTGCATGGCCTCAAAGTCGATGGGCCAGTGGCCGGCGGTCTGGGCGGCATCCAGCACAAAGGGGATGCCGTGCTCATGGCAGATAGCGCCCACGGCCATGGCATCCTGAACGGCACCGCTGACATTGGAACCGTGGGCCATGACCAGGAGCCGGGTGTTGGGGCGGATCAGGGCAGGGATGTCTGCCGGGTTCAGGTGTCCATCCCGGTCGCAGGGGATGCGGTCAAAAGTGACCCCCTGTTCTGCCAGGTCGTGGAGAGGCCGCATGACGGCATTGTGCTCCACGCTGCTGACCAGGCAGTGGTCTCCCGGATGCAGCCAGCCCCGCAGCACCATGTTCAGTCCCATAGTGTTGCCGGCGGTGAGGACGCAGTGGGTGGGATCACTGTGGTGAAAGAGACGGCACAGGCCCTCCCGCAGCATCAGGGTGGTCATGCCGGCGGCCTGGGCGCTGCCGTAGACGCCCCGGTTGATGGAAGCGCCCACCTCGGTCATGTATTGCAGCATGGCCTGGGCAACGGCGGGCGGCTTGGGAAAGGATGTGGCTCCATTGTCAAGATAGATCGTGTTCATGGCGTGTTACTCCGATAGAAAATTACTATAAATAATCGATTGGTAAAAGGGATTTTCCATAGCTCTCGCAATAACAAGGAAAAAACGGGAAACTCATTCTTTTTTGCAGTATAACACAAAAAAGCGGCAATGACAACAAGGTATGCTATATTTGAGGGGAGAAAAACGGGGTTGCTTTTTTTGACACAAGGTGATATATTCCATATATAAATGCAATAGACAAAATAAATTACAGGAGCGCGCGGCCTGTAAAATTTTTTGCCTATTTCCGGGATTTCCGGATTGCATGGGCGGCAAAAGCCGCCGGTTTTGAAAAAAAGAGAGTGAGGAAACAATCATGGAAAAAGACAGCTTCATCAAAAAGTATGGGCTGCTCATCGGTACCGGCCTGGTAGTAGGCGCGGCGGCGGTCCTGCTGACCGCCTTCGGCAACCCCGCCAACATGGGCTTCTGCATTGCCTGCTTCCTGCGGGACATTGCCGGCGCGCTGAACTTCCAGCGGGCGGGCTTTGACGCAGAAGTCGGCACCGGTATCGTACAGTACATCCGTCCTGAGATCATTGGCCTGGTGCTGGGTTCCACCATCATCGCCATGATCCGCAAGGAGTTCCGTCCCAAGGGCGGCTCCTCCCCCATGACCCGCTTCATCATTGCCGTGTTTGTGATGATCGGTGCCCTGGTATTCCTGGGCTGCCCCCTGCGCATGGTCATCCGCATCGGCGGCGGCGACCTTAACGCCGTGGTGGGCCTGGTGGGCTTTGTGATCGGCATTCTCATCGGCATTGTAGTCCTGAAGAAGGGCTTCAGCCTCCGCCGCGCCTATCAGCAGTCCATGACCGAGGGCCTGGTGTTCCCGGTGCTGATGGTGGCTCTGCTGGTGCTGCTGCTGGTGGCGCCCAGCTTCATCGTGTTCAGTAAGTCCGGCCCCGGCTCCATGACCGCCCCTGTCCTGCTGGCTCTGGTAGTTGCCATTGTGGTAGGCGTTCTGGCGCAGCGCTCCCGCCTGTGCATGGTGGGCGGTATCCGTGACGCCGTGATGTTCAAGGATTTCCGGCTTATCTCTGCCTTTATCGCCATCATCGTGGCGGTGCTGGTAGGCAACCTGATCCTGGGCAACTTTGTCCTGGGCTTTGAGGGCCAGCCTGTGGCCCACAGCGACGGCCTGTGGAACCTGCTGGGCATGGTCCTGGTGGGCTGGGGCTCTGTGCTCCTGGGCGGCTGCCCCCTGCGTCAGCTGATCCTGGCTGGTGAGGGCAATACTGACTCTGCTGTCACCGTGACCGGCTTTATCGTTGGCGCCGCTGTGGCCCACAACTTCGGCCTGGCCTCCTCCGCCACCGGTATCGGCACTGGCCCTGTGGCGCTGGCGGTAGCCTGCGGCTTTGTGGTCCTGGCAGTCATTTCTGTTGCCAATATGGCAAAATTGGAGGGTTAAACAAATGATGGTTGATGCTCGCGGGTATTCTTGCCCCACCCCTGTGATCATGGTCCAGAAGGCCGTCAAGGCCAATTCCCCCGCCTCTCTGGAGGTGGCTGTGGACAACCAGTGCGCTGTGGAAAATGTGACCCGGTTTGCCAAAAACGCCGGTTACAAGGTATCTGTGGCGGACTTTGAGGGCGATTTCAAGCTGACTCTTACCAAGTGATGGAGCAGTATATCGCCACCTTCCATACCCATCTGGCAGCTTTGCGCACCTGTAATGCGCTGAAAAAACAGGGCGTCAGCGACGCGCGGCTGGCGCCGGTACCCCGGCGGCTCAGTTCCTCCTGTGGGACCTGCGCCATGTACCAGGGGACGGACCCCATGCTCTCCTGTATGGATGTGGATGTGGAAGCCGTCTATCGCCGGGAGGGGGATGGATTTGTCCTCCTGCACAAGGGAGAGGATTGATCTCCCTGCGGTATGGAAAAGCAAAGCCCCGTTTCCCACTGGGAAACGGGGCTTTCTTCTTTTGCCATCAGCCTGCGCCGAAAAACAGTCGTACTGTGAAGGCGGCAGCTATGAAACCTGCCAGATCTGCCGCCAGGGCGGCGGGAATGGCGTAACGGGTGCGGCGGATACCGGCGCTGCCGAAATACACGGCTATGGTGTAAAAAGTGGTTTCCGTGCTCCCCAGCATGACAGCCGCCACCCGCCCAATGTAGGAGTCGGGACCGTGAGCCGCCATCAGTTCGCTGCCGATGGCCAGGGCGCCGCTGCCACTGACCGGGCGGATCAGCAGCAGCGCAGCGGTTTCCGGCGGAATACCCAGCCGGATCAAGAGAGGGCGCAGAATGTTTTCCAGAAGATCCATGGCGCCGGAGGCCCGCAGCATGTGGACTGCTGTCAGCAGGCCAACCAGAGCAGGGAGGATCCGCAGCAAGATCCGCAGCCCCTCCTCCGCGCCCCGGGACAGGGCACCGTATACATCCACCCGCCGGCCAATGCCGAACAGGGCCACGAAGGCCAGCAGCAGTGGGATCAAATAGGCAGAGAAATCCATACGCCACCTCTCAATGCCACAGGCGGGAGAGAAGTTTGGCCGTCAGCAGGCCCACAGCCACAGAAATCACCGACGCCAGCCATACGGCGGGCAGAATGTCAAAGGCGTTTTCTGAACCCAGGGCGGAACGGACGCCTGCCACTGTGGTGGGAAGCAGCTGGATGGAGGCGGTGTTGAGGACCACCAGCAGACACAGCTCGTCACTGGCCCTCCCATTGCAGCCCTGGGCCATCCGCCGGGCGGCGGTGATGCCCAGAGGAGTGGCGGCGTTCCCCAGTCCCAGCAGGTTGGCGGATACATTGCCGGACAGGGCGGAAAGAGTCTCCTCGTCCCGACAGGCTCTGGGCATCAGCCTGCCCAGTATGGGACGAAACAACCGGCTCAGTCCTCCTGTAAGGCCGCAGTCCTTCATGATGGCCATTACCCCATTCCACAGGCAGATCACGCCTGCCATAGACAAACATAGCTCCACAGCGGAAGCGGCTCCCTCCATGGCTGCCGCCCCCACATCTCCGATGGTCCCTGCGAACAGTCCATATATGACGGAGAGCACCACCATACCTGTCCAGATCCATGCCATTGCCATATCTGTTCTCCTCCTTCTTTGGGAAGTCATGTCCTTCTCCATATATAGTGCCGGAGAGTAGAAAACATGCAGGCAACTATACGGGCACACGGCGGGGCAGTTGACAGTAAGAAGTGGGTATGGTAGTCTTTAGACAGGATTCGACCGTTTTCGCGAATAATTTTACAAATTTGCGAGGAGGATGAGGAATGAAGTCCACCGGCATCGTACGCAGAGTAGACGGATGCGTTATAATAGGACAAAGCCTTGAAGGCCGCATAAATGCTGGGTTTTCACTGATTTTGTCCATCCAACAGTAAGGGAATCCGGACGGCTTACAGGCTAAATTCTCAAAGGAAAGGAAGGTGTACAGTTGTTCCGGCGGCGCAGAATAATGCGCTTTAAAATCAGAACTGCCATAAGGATCAGATAGGGGTGGAACCTGTCTGGTCCTTTTTCTTTCGAAAAATTTTGTAAATTTCAGTTAGATATTCCACATTGCTGAATGTACTTATTTATAGGAATAAGCTGGTAATAAATGGGAATGATTAAAAAAACAGAAAGGCGGATTTTATTATGAGAGAAGGCGTTTTAGTACCTGATACTTCTAGTGATCGGATGGATATTCGTTTCGGTCTGGAGGAATATTATGGAGGACTTCATTGTGGGGATTGTATGGATGTTTTATGGAAAGGAAAATGGAAGCCGACAAGAATTGAAATGAGCTTTGAAGGTGATTGGTATTTGGTCGGAGTAAAAACGGACAGCTTGGTTGGCCTGCGGGTCAGAGTTTAAGATTTACAGACCATTCTATCACGGATATACTTGATTTACTAAAGTGTACAATTTTAAAGATGAAATTGTATAAAAAAATAAAAAGCAGGTGATAGAGTGGATCATCTTGAAAAACTTTTTCTGGCGCATGGCGGGATTATGAAAACCTGTGAACTGAAAGAGGCGAGCTATTACTATAAGAAAATTCAAAGCCATATTGAATCAGGTAAAATTGAGCGTGTGCGCCAGGGGTATTATCAGTATGTAGGGGAAGATTCATTTTCGGACATTCCCGTTATTGCCAGCCTGTTCCCGGATGCTGTTATATGTATGGAAAGCGTGCTGGATTATTATGGCTATACGGATCGAACGCCGGTAGCATGGCATTTGGCTGTTAAGAGTACAAGTGCAAGAAATCGCTTCCGTATTGATTATCCATGTGTCAGACCGCATTTTGTGCAGGAAAAGCGTTACCCTCTGGGGATTACAACGGCTGTTATTGACGGAACGGAAGTTAAAATCTATGATCGGGAACGGACGATGGTGGATCTTCTGTTTCATAGAAACAAGGTAGATAGTGAAGTGTTTAATACGGCTGTTCAGCGGTATATTCGTGATCCGGAAAAAAATGAGGCGCAGCTGATGCGCTATGCAAAAGTATTTCATGTTGAGAGAAAAGTTAAGGAGGTACTTGGAGTATGGCTGCTCTAAAATAACAGATATATAAGATTTGATAGGAACCTGAAAATAAGGGTTCCTTTTTTATTTCCGGAAGTGCCGGTTTACGGTATTTTCCGGAAGCAAACCGCATAAAGGGCCTTGAAATTGTGGCCCATTAAATGAAAGGAGAAAATCTGCCATGAAATGTTTGCTCAGGTATGAATGGGTTAAGCTGCTCAGAGCCTGCCTGCCAGAGGGCAAGGGGATACTGGGGCATTGGGCCAGACTGGCATCCAGAGCAGCATTTCGTAAAGGACAGGCACGTTACTGTGGACATACGAACCATGTCAATCCGGGGATGTGGTCTGGAGGAGTTGTAGGGTTAAAGAGTATTCTTGGCGTGAAAAGCCGCGCAGAAGCATTGAAGATAATGGATACGCTTCAGGAACTGGGATACATCACATATACGCTGGATACGGCCACAAAGAAGCTGGAGTATGTCATGCAGGACTGGGTTCTGCAGTGCTGTGGGGCAGAGTGCATGGAAGGAAGTGTTTATGCGACAGAAGGATATGGATTTTTGTGCCTTCCCCGCAGTATTCCGCAGCGTCTGGTAGATCATAAGATCCAGTTTGGCGTGGCAGACGCATGGCTGGATTTGTGGTGTCATACGGTATGGCAGGATGACCATAACGTGTTCTCTTTTCAGGCACCGGTGGTTCAATTCGGGTCTTATGGTGCCGCTTTAACTTTGGAAACCATGGGAGAGCGATGGGGCTGGGAAAAAACTAAGGTATGGCGATTTTTTAAAAAGCATGGGGATGTCTTTGCGCTGTACCGCCTCCCTGGCTCCTATGGCTGTCTCATTTTTAATAAGCTGTACCCAACGGGTATGGAGGTTTCATTGCCCAGCTATGCGGAGATTGAACGCATAATTGGCAGAATACGCATTTTGGCCGGGAAAACTCATATTGAGGGAACCGATCATGTCCGCCTGAACAAGATGATCCTGTGGTATAGCCGTCAGCTGCTTGCAAAGACGGATTGCCATACGGCTCAATCATCGGCAGAAGATCGCGTTGCACTTTCTGACCCTATAATACGCGCGTATCTTTCTCATGGCTGGAATTGTAAGAATTGCAGGAAATGTAGTTATGACTGCAGGGAAAGAGTAGATGATACTCTAACGTTAGATATAAATACAATACGCGGGCCTTGCGTTCGCTGTAATGATGACAAGGAGAATCAAAATGAGCAAACAGGACAACTGCGCCAGCAAGGCGCTTTATGAGCAGCAGGAGAAGAAAATTTCCGCACAGTCGGACGCGATGATCAAACTGTTGACCAAGAAAGGGATTCTGGAGGACCGGCAGATTGACGATGAGCGTATCCGTCAGGCCCAGAAGGAGAAAAAGCGGAATATGTATCATAACACGCAGGTGCTTTTGGAAAATTACAGGAATATCGCATGGGCGCTGGAGTGCTTTCCGGATACTATCGCAGAGGAGCTGGATCATCCTTTGGCTGAACTGGATGCTCTGCTGGACCATATGGATCTGGAAATGGGGATGGGCAACCGTAAACTGGAAAGCCGCCTTGAAAGTGTCAAAAAGTCCCGGCTGTTACTGGACCGGGTCAATGAGGCGCTGACTGTTTTGAAGCGTAAGCCGGATAATGGCCCAAAGATGTATGAAATCATATATCTGACCTATCTGGCTCCGGACAAACTCAGCCACACAGATCTTCTGTACCGTCTGGATATTTCCTCCCGGCATTATTACCGGCTCCGGGGACAGGCGATTACAATCCTGTCGATCCGGCTTTGGTCAGCGCCGGCCTCAGAGGTAGATTCGTGGCTGGAGGTACTGACACTGCTGGAAAATCTGTGATGAAAAGAAAATGGCAGACAAATGGCACAAAATTGGCAGGGTGTGTGCCGATGACATGTAAAGGGGAAAAAGCTATACTGGTATCGTCCGAAAGTGGGACAGGGCGAAATGGACGCCGTTTCTGATTAAGCGATATGCTTTGAGAAACGGCGTTTTTTGCTGCCCGGAAAAAGTAAGAAGGAGGTATAACAGACATGACAAAGCAAATGGTACCCGGCAAAGAGCGTATTCAGAAAATTTACTGGATTCTTGTGGCGATTACTTGTGCGCTCCTTGTGTCCGTACATCCGGTGATGGCAGAAACAATTTTTGATCGTTTCTCCACAATCATGCAGGATATTTACGGACAACTGGTCGCCATTAGCACGATTGTTGCTGTAACTGTGGCGGCTATCGCCCTGCTGGTCCGAATGATTTCCCGGAACCAGAGAGCAGTGGATGAAGCTACCAGCTGGCTGAAACGGATTGTCGTTACATGGATCGTGCTGAATACGCTCGGTTTTATAGTGGCTTATCTGCAGCCGCTGATTGCCGGCGGGCAGTATACGCCGTAAATCATCCCAGTCCTGCAATAGAACGGAGGTGACATATTGTGCTGGACTGGATTTTTGAAGGCATCGTCACATGGATGTCCAGTATTGCGGCTGCGATGATGGATGCTATTTCGGGCTTGTTCTTAAATGCCTTGGGAACAGATATGCTGGCGATGGAGGAATACTTTCCTTTTGTCACGAAGGCATTTGAGGTTATGCAGTATATGGCGTGGACAATGTTGTTTCTCATTACAGTCTGGCAGCTGTTCCGTACCTTTGGCGGACCGATTACAGAAGCGGAAAATCCGTGGCAGCTGGTTGCCCGAAGTGCATTATTTGCGTTTTTAATCGGCTATGCAAAGCCTATTTTTATGATGGCACTGGATATTGCCAGAGCGCCATATACGGCACTGATGGACTTAAGTATGACGGCAGAAGATTTTACCTTTGCTGGTTTGGAACAGGTGCTGAAAAACGGCCTGGTAACATTAGTGTCAGCGATTACCATTATCGCCCCTATATTGCTGTTGATTCTACTGATTTCGGTCGGATGGAATTACTACAAGCTACTTTTGGAAACGGTAGAACGCTATATTGTTGTAGGTGTACTGTGCTATACCAGCCCACTGGCCTTTGCCATGGGAGGTTCCAAAGCCACAAATCAGGTATTTAAAAGCTGGTGCCGGATGGTAGGTTCGCAGCTCCTTTTGCTGGTTCTCAATGTTTGGTTTTTGAGAGCATTTAACAGCTCCGTTGGACAGTATGTAGGTAATGGAGGTGCATTATCGAGCGGACAAGGTTCCATTTTCCTATGGTTTTTCTGCGCGCTGGCTTTTTTGAAAACTGCACAGAAGTTTGATTCCTATCTGGCTGCCATAGGTCTTAGCGTGGCGCAGACGGGTTCCAGTATGGGTATGGAAATGCTGATGGCAGCCCGTGTACTGACGGGGGCTGGCGGCAGTGTCCGGAGTGCCGGAAATGTATTCCGATCCGGGGCAGCTGCAGCCGGAAGCGGAGCAGCCGCAGGGGCTGGTGCTTTTGCTGGCTTTGCCAGCAAGTTTAAGGGCAATTCCTATGTTCGTGATGCTGTGGTGCAAGGTGGCTCCCATATGGGTATGGGCGGAAGTGTGGGCGTTGTAGCCCGTGCTTTTGGCGGTATGGCAGCGCGGAATGGCGCGACACTGAACGCAGAATCCATTGCATCGGTTGCGGCGCGGGCAGAAGCGGTTTCCGGAACCATCGGCGGAGAGATTGCAGATCGCAGTCTTGCCAATTATATGCCTCAGATGGGTGGATTTACATTGAAGGATACTCAGATTTCCGGTGGACATATCAGTACGACAGCCACGGGGGCTGATGGCAAAACCAGTCATGTGGAAATGTATAATTCGTCGCAATTTGAAAAGCCTTCCGTGCCTCATTCTACCGTGACCGCCGCTGATGGAAGCAGCTGGTATCAGATTGCCGGCGGCGAAGGCCGGGGAGCCTTTTACGATGCTCCTGAGTTTAGCGGAAGTATCACGGAGGCTGCGGAAGTGGCATCCGCTTTCCCGGGTGCCGCAGAAGGGACAACCTTGCGCACTGTGGGCGATGGTATTCTGGAAGCGACAGACGATGGCGGCAGCACCCTTTGGTATAACTCGGCCTACTATGAGGAACCGGAAGCTCCCCATACGGTCATGCAGTCTGCCGGAGGAGTGGACTGGTATGCCATGCAGCAGCAGGCGGAAGCGCCGGCATTTGAATCGGGTGATGCCGCTGCTGCTTATAACCGGGCAGCTTTCCAGGAATTTATGCCTGGATACGAACAGTCTGTGACTTATGTGGATGGTTCCAAGCGCGAGGACGGCCAGTTTGAGGTGCGCCATGCAGACGGATCTGGAACGATGTTTTATGATACCGCACAGTATGCGATGCCTCGCGGAGACTACCAGGTCTATGAGGATACCCGTGGCCAGCAATGGATTGCTATTCACGGTGATCCTTCGGTAGAGCGCCGGCCTGTCTATGAAAACGGAAAACCGGTTTATGATGGCGATAATGTCCGGACAGTATCTGTGGAGTCGGTGCGGTATAAAACGACACCGACAAAATATGGTACTCCGGAAAAGAGAGAAGATATAAAAACAGACCCGCCTAAAAAGAAGCGGTGATCCAATCGTATGAAAGCAGCAACGCCGGGGGTGTTCCCTCCGGCATTGCTGTGTGTAACTGACGAAAATGAGGGAGATAACGTCTGAACCTGGCGGTTCGCTGATACATAAGGAGGTGAAGATACTATGGCGGAGGAGGAAAAGCAGCAAGTTGGTGATGGTGCGGATAATTATGGACAGGCAGCCAGCCAGATGGTCAAAGCAGCCGGTCAGTCGGGGCAGGCGGCCGCAAAGCAGGCAGGAAAGGAAGCTGCAAAACAGGCAGCGAAGGCCGGAGCGGAAGCCACCGCCAATACTTCAGCTGCGGTGGTTCAGGCCGGTGTCGAAGGCGGTAAGGCTGTTGCCCAGGTTGCAGCCGGTACAGCCGTTGGCGGTCCATGGGGAGCCATTTTGTCTGCACTCTGGGCGCTCCGCCACACCCTGTTTAAAATACTTGTCTTTTTATGCCTGCTGTTATTGCTTTTCATTGTGATGATTGTTTCTCTGCCTTCTATCCTGATGAACGCAGTGTTCGGTCTGGATGGCACAGCGGTGGATATGGAAAACCCGGTAACTTTGCAGGAGTCCTACAATGAGATGTCCGGCGCCGTATCTGATGTTGTGGATCAGGGATACAACCGGGCCTTGGAAAAAGTTGAGCAGATCATTCAGGACGGAGGATATGATTATGACCTGTCTATGGAGGCCTTGATCAACTATGCCCAGAGTTCGGCAGGATATGATGTCAGCTATATTTTGGCAGCCTATTCTGCTTCGCTTCAGCAGCAGGAAACCAGTGAAGCGGATATGGTAGCGAAACTGGAGGCTGTCATGGATGACATGTTTCCCGTGACTTATGAGGAAAAGCAGCAGGAGCGTTTGATTCCGGTATCTTATACAACCTATCAGGCAGTAACATTGACGGTGGTAACTTCGCAGACACAGACCGGGACTATTGATGGGACTCCACAGTACCGATATACGACAGAAAGCCGTACATATTATGAACCAGCAGGTGTCCAAACCTCTGAGGAACCGGTAACGACGACCGCTTATAATCCGGTAACCGTTTCCTTACCGGTTTACAGTGACGGGACTGTTACGGGAACCAGTGAAGCGACGTACTATGAAGCTGCGGGATCTGTTACTTTAAATCCTGAAACTGAAATAATCCGGTATGTGGAATGTACGATCCATCCATTTGATGAATCTGTCATCATAGATGCCTTTGGGATTGATGAGGACGCTACCTATGACCAGTTTGGGATTACTTATGCGGAGGCCATTGATAACATGGCAAAAGCTCTGAAAATGACTTTATATGGAGCAGCCAGCAGTGGTGAGGCGGTGGAACTGACGGATGCAGAGCTGATCGCTTTTGTAGAGCGGCAAAATTGTAATGCGACCCGGAAATATATCCTGAGTACGGGGCTTTCGCTGGTGGGAAAAGTTCCGTATTTTTGGGGCGGTAAGTCTGGCCCAGGCTGGAATGAGGAATGGAACACTCCCAAAGTTGTGACTGCCGAAGGCTCTAGTTCCACAGGCACGATCCGGCCTTATGGGCTGGACTGCAGTGGCTTTACCACATGGGTTTATAATACTGCGCTTGGTGTAAATATTGGCGCTGGAACTTCCGGACAGTATCCAAATACGGTGGCCATATCAGAGGATGAGTTATTGCCCGGGGATCTCGGATTTTTGGCAGAATCGGATGGAAGCGGATGGAATCATGTGCTGATGTTTGCCGGATATAGTGAAACCGGTGAGCGGATGTGGGTTCACTGCTCCAGTGGCAGTGGCGTCATCTTAAATACGCCAAGCTATGATTCCACCATTGTGCTGCGCAGGCTGACAAACGTGGATTATGATGCGCCGGTGCCGGAAACAGGGACCGGAGGGATTACCGGGGAACCAATGTATACGCTGGAGGTAGATGTGACCCATTACTGTGCATGTTCGCTTTGCTGCGGAGAAAACGCGGCCGGTATTACAGCCAGTGGAAAACCGGTAGCAGAAGGTATGGTGGCGATGTCCAGCTATTATCCTTTTGGTACCAAGATTGAGATCAATGGTGTGATGTATACCGTCGAGGACCGTGGCGGGTCCGGTATTGAGAATGACATCCACCGTGTAGATATTTATGTGCCGGATCATCAGCAGGCACTGCGTCTTGGACGCTATACAACGACAGCGACAATTTACAGCTTGGGAGGTGAGTGATGTGGAGGAAAAGGAATACAGCAATGTGTATACCATACCGGCAAACTATACCGATTCCGGTAAACTGTTCGGCGGTATGGTGGATACACGAAATGCCATTGAAACGCTATTTCTTGTAGCGTTGGTCGGGTATCCGGAACTGTTTCTGATCCCCATGCCGGGGACCATCCGTATCGTTGTGATGACGGTGACACTGCTTCCCTTAGCGGTTTTGTGTGTGATGGGTGTGGATGGCGGTTCACTATTCCAGTATCTGGGGCATATGATCCGTTTTTGGACACATCGAAGGAAACTGCATTTTAAAAGGATAGGGTATCGGTATGAGCAAACAAAAAATCAAAGAAAGAAAGCCAAGAGCAAAAAACGAGCGGCTTGAATTTGTGCAGGACTATCTTCCAATCAAGGATTTGCGTAATGGCATTATAGAGACAACCGATGGCCGATATATTAAAATCCTGGAAATAGAACCAATCAATTTTGTCCTGCGCTCCGATGAGGAGCAGTTTAATATTATTTCCAGCTTTGCGAGCTGGTTAAAAATTTCGCCCATGAGACTCCAGTTTAAGTCTATTACCCGTAAAGCGGATTCGGACAAGCATGTGGCCATGATACGGGAGGAGCTTGAAGCGGAGACGAATGAACAGTGCAGGGCCATGGGTGAGGATTATATACGCCTGATTAAGGATGTGGGAAGCAGAGAAGCGCTGACGAGGCGCTTTTTTTTGATCTTTCAGTATGAGGCTGTGGGGCGTAATGAGAGTGATGACTATGCCAAGATTTACGGGATGCTGCAGACTGCAGAACAAAATGCCAAGGCATATTTTATGCAGTGTGGCAACAATATCCTGCAGCCCAAAGATCCGGATGCGGCCATTGCGGAAATTTTATATATGTTCTTTAACCGGAGATCCTGTGTGGATGAGCCATTTTCCTCCCGAGTTGACCGTGTCGTGGTGGATACCATGGCAGCCAAGCATAAGGTGATCGGTGTAGATCCCATTCCCCATATCCGGATGTCCCATTTTCTGGCACCCCGGGGGATCGATCTGAGCCATTACAATTACATCATTATGGATGGGTTATATTACTCCTTCCTCTATATTCGGGCGAATGGGTATCCCAGCCATGTGCGGGCCGGTTGGATGTCCTCTCTGATCAACGCAGGTGAGGGCATTGATATTGATGTGCATCTGCGGCGTGAAAACCGGAGTAAGACCATTGATAAAGTGGCCCAGCGTATCCGGTTGAATCGGACAAAACTCAAAAGTATGCAGGATACCAGTACGGATTTTGAAGAACTGACAGGTGCGATTCAGGCGGGTTATTTTATCAAAGCGGGAATCGCCAACTACAATGAAGATTTGTTTTACATGAGTGTATTTATCACGATCTCGGCCAGGACCTATGAGGAGCTGATGTGGCGTAAACAGCAGATGACGGACATGCTCAAGTCTATGGATATGTACATCAGCGACTGTAACTTTCAGCAGGAAGCGGCGCTGCAGTCGGTGATGCCGTTTTTAAAGATACATCCGTCTTTGGAGAAAAAGGCCCAGCGAAATGTGCTGACCAGCGGGGCGGCGTCCACTTATATGTTCACCAGCTTTGAGATGTCCGATGATTCCGGTGTACTGCTTGGTGTGAACCGGCATAATAATTCCCTTTGCATTGTGGATCTGTTTAATACCAAGATGCACAAGAACGCCAACCTGAACCTTCTGGGGACCTCTGGGGCCGGGAAAACATTTACCATGCAGCTTTTGGCACTGCGGATGCGGATGCGCGGGATTCAGTGCTTCATACTGGCTCCGATCAAAGGCCACGAGTTCCGCCGGGCATGTGCAAAGATCGGCGGTGAGTTTATCCGGATCGCGCCGGGATCACCGCATTGTATCAATATTATGGAAATCCGGTTCACCATGACACCAGAGATGGAACTTATTGATGAAATGGATTATTCCGAAATGGATTCTCTGCTGGCCAGAAAGATCCAACAGCTGATGATATTTTTCGGGCTTCTGATCCCGGATATGACCAATGAGGAGGAGCAGATGCTGGATGAAGCCCTGATCCGTACCTATGCGGATTTTGGCATTACCCATGAAAACAGCTCTGTTTATGTGAACCCCAATGCAGAAAACCTGAAAATGAAAAAGATGCCGATCCTTGGAGATTTGCACAAGCATTTGCAGGAAAACCCTATGACTCAGCGGCTGGCAGCGATTGTCAGCCGTTTTGTAACCGGTTCAGCCCAGTCCTTCAATCAGCCCACCAATGTAGACCTGAGCAATAAATATATTGTCCTGGACTTAAGTGAGCTAAAGGGCAAGCTCTTGCCGGTGGGGATGTTTATCGCGTTGGATTATGTCTGGGACCAGATCAAGGCAGACCGTACTAAGCGGAAAGCGATTTTCATTGATGAGATCTGGCAGCTGATCGGCGCCAGCTCTAACCGTATGGCTGCGGAATTTTGCCTGGAGATTTTTAAGGTTATCCGTGGGTTCGGCGGTGCCGCAATTTCAGCGACACAGGATCTGTCGGATTTCTTTGGACTCGATGACGGCAAATATGGACGGGCGATCATTAACAACTCGAAGAATAAAATCATTTTGAATCTGGAACCAGACGAGGCCCAGTATGTGCAGGAGACCCTGAAGCTGACCCGGACAGAGATCCGTTCCATTACCCAGTTTGAACGAGGCGAGGCCCTCATCAGTTCCAATAATAACAAAGTCCCGGTGATCATCAAGGCTTCCAAGATAGAAAAGGAAATGATCACTACGGATCGGGCTGAACTGGAGGCAATTTTGCAGGAACGGCAGAAAGAAAAAACTCATTCTGCTTAATATACGTTTTTTAAACAATTATGCGCATAAGGAGGTGAAGTCAATGCTGCTGACGGAGGAACAATGTGTGATCAAGTGGCTGTCCCAGTATGGGGCTTTGCCTAAAACACAGGTCATCCGTCTGCTGCGGGATAAGACGCCGGAGACAGCAGAGAAAATCCTGCGTAACCTGAAGCGGTCCCTGCGGATCGCGGATGTGGGCGGAGGCTATTATCTGGGGCTGGATGCCTACTGCAAGCCGGATCAGCGGATGATTCTTGCAGTCTGGGTACTGCTGAAGTTTATTGACTCCGTGGACCCGATGGCCCATTACCCGGCCACCTATCCTTCTCAGATTTTTTTCCTGAAGGATAATGTTGGCTATGAGATTGTCGTCCTTTATGAAGGGGAGCAGCATTTGAGCCGTCTTTTAGTCCCGCAGGATGAGGATACAAAATATATTTTTGTGCTGCCCAATATCCGTATGGCAGCACAGTTGACCCTGCCGCCGGTACCATGTCTGGTTGCTACAGTGAGCTATCAGGGAGAGAAGGTACCGGAGGTTATGTTTTATTCGGAAGAGGTGAAGCAACATGGAGATCCCAAATTCCTTTGCCCGGACGCTGGCTAAACTGGAGGGAAGGGTTAAGAAATTGAATATGGCACTTCATAATACCCGCCATTTATATGAGCTTGGGGATCAGGAAATGACTTATGCGGTGGCTATGAGGCTGGCGGATACAGCCGAACAGGTTACGCTTTTGGCCCGAGCGCTGCCGGCCTGTACAGGAAATCCCATTGCGGCACAGGAACTGCAGGATGTCATGGCGATCAATGTACCGGTAGAGATGGGATTTACCAAAGAAGGATGGTTTAGTGTACGGCTGCCGTTGCTGCTTCCTAAAAAGGAGCATGCAAGCGCAGATTATATCCGTTCAATCCTGTATCCGGCAATGCAGAAATTTTTCCAGAGCCGGCCGCCGGTCCGATATCAGGACTGTACATTGATTTACCGGCATGTCTATATGCGGAGCCGGCCGGAGCGCAAACGCAGGGACCACGACAATGTTGAGATCAATATGGTTTCGGATATTGTGGCTCTTTATGTAATGACGGATGACGCACCTTCTTTATGCCGGCATTACTATTGCAGCGCCTGCGCGGAAGCAGAGCGCACAGAAGTTTATGTTGTACCGGACACAGACTTTCCGGCATGGCTGGAAAGGGAAAAGTCGATGCCGGATGAGGGGGTGACGCTGTATGGAAACCGCCCATAAAGGCCCTCAAAAGATACGTCAATTTCCTCATTTTTGGACCATTGAATTTGACGTATCCACGAAAACAGGGAAAACACCGCATCCACAAGGCGGTTTTGGCAGCAGAAAAACGGGGATTCCGACAAAGAGAGCAGTCCTGATGTCGGAAAGTTCTTCCATGGGAGGGTGAGTAACAATGCTGACCCTTCGCCCCGGCAGTCAGGCGGGAAGGCTGGCAGAAATGCTTTCTGTGACCGGTGAGTTCCCGCTGCGATCCCTGCATTTGCTGGGAAGTGAACGGAGCTTTCGGGATTTGGTACGGCGCCTTAGTGTATCTCAGCTGATTCGGCATCCGGAGAAGGATGTGCAGTTGAAAACACGGATGCTCCAGCTCAGTGGAAGCGGCCATTCTAAATCTATCCGATTTTATAAAGGTGCGCTTCCTCTGTTGGATTGGATTCATCCGGAAGCGTACCGGTACTATATGGATGCGTTCTGGGGTCACCACTTTCCAGGAGACGCTGCGCATAGAGACCGCAACCACCGGGTGGCGGAAGCAGTTGCCCTGTGTGCGTGGGCGGGACTGGAGGTTGTTCCATACCGGCTTCCCGCACTTCAAATGGACTGTATCTGCCAGAGGGTACCGGACATGCCCGCTTTCTATCTGGCGCGGGACATGAAAAAGATCCGGTCATCGGAGCAGAACAAGACGATGTTCACACGCATTACCGGAGCCATTTTTTCGCCCGGTGGCTGTTATGCCGTTTACAACACGCGAAGCGCAGCAATGCGGTGGAACGGACTGGGAGAGTTTAAAGCGCTTCACAGTCTGATGGAGGTGGCTCGCATGAACGCCGGTGTCCCCAAGGTGGATTCGGCGGTTTTGCTGGGTGAGTCTGGAGAAATCGCTCTGGCCACGTTACAGGAAAGCGAAAAGAGCCGCCGTCCGGAATTTCGGTTTGATGGAATTTACCATCATGTCTATTTTATACCGCTGAATCATACCGGAGCCCGTCAGCTTAAGCTATTGATGCTGCCGGACTGGAAGGAGCAGATTCTTGACTTACTATTTGATCCGGATACACGGACGTATGGGACCGGATCTATGGAATGTGATGCCTGTGTGGACGGAGCTTTCATCCTGTCTCATTTGGATGGGGATCTGGCCCGGCTGCTGCGTTTCCGCGAAGCGATGTATATGCGGCCGGGAAGATATGAAATTCTGTGCTTCCCGCATCAGGCGCAGCTGCTTCGTGAGTATTTGGATACACAAGTCAGTATTAAGACATTGGAAATGTCTTTAGTGGAAAAAGAATTGGGTTTGGAAGGAGGATTGGATGAATGAGAAAACGAGGACCGTCGGCATCGTCATTGGCTCCATACTGGGGCTGGCAGCACTGCTTTATCTGGGCGGTGTCCTTGGGCAGTTATTGGATCATTATCAGATCTGGCTGGAACAGGGCGGTATGGCGGGTCAGACCGCAATAGCTCCGATCAACTGGAGCCCGTTCGCCTGCTATCGGGAGGCATTTCGGCTTTCCGGCCTGAAAAGCATCGGCATCCTGCTTCTGGCAGGCGGTCTGATCTTTGCCTATGTAAAGCTGCATGACCGGTTTGGGAGTAAGAACAATGACCCGCGAGGGTTCTCCATCAGTAAGGATGGTACTTACGGAACGGCATCATGGATGGGCGAAAAAGAGCTGAAGGAAGTACTGGAGGTCCGGCCGATTGAAAAAGCGGACGGAATTATCCTTGGAGAGAAATCCGGCAGTGCCATCTGTTTGCCTGTTAACACCAGACTGAACCGGCACATTGCTGTGTTTGGTGCATCTGGAACCATGAAATCCCGTGGTGTCATCCGGCCGGCCCTGTTTAACATTATCAAACGCGGCGAGTCCGCGATCATCACAGACAGTAAGGGCGAGTTATATTCCGATACGGCGGAGCTGTTTCGGAAGAATGGGTATGAGGTCCGGGTGTTCAATCTGGTCAACCCGGAGCATGGAGACTCATGGAACTGTATGTCCGATCTCAATGGCGATACGCTCCTTGCACAGGTGCTGACCAACGTGATCATTGGCAATACCAGTGAGGGGAAAGGCGATCACTTCTGGGATAATGGCGAAGGCAACCTCCTGAAAGCCCTGGTGTTGTATGTGGCGCTGGATCGCACCCGCAGTCCGGAGAGTAAGAATCTTCCGGCGGTTTATCAGCTACTGGTTCAAAACAGTGAGCGCCAGCTGACAGCTATTTTTGAAAAGCTGCCGCTGGATCATCCGGCAAGGGCTCCGTTTAATCTGTTTGCCCAGGCCAGCGATACGGTCCGTTCCGGAATCGTGCTGGGTCTGGGAACCCGGCTGCAGGTCCTGCAAAATGAAACAGTCTGTCGGATCTTGGGCCGGAGTGACATTGAGCTGACGGCACCGGGCCGGAGAAAATGCGCTTATTTTGTGGTCTTAAGTGATCAGGATGCAACGATGGCATTTTTGTCATCGTTATTTTTTTCTTTCCTGTTCATCAAACTGGTTCGGTATGCGGACAGTACGCCGCAGATGCGCTGCGCAGTGCCGGTAAATCTCATCCTCGATGAGTTTAACAACATTGGAAAGCTGGGCGGCGCCGCCGATGGCTCGGATTTTACCCGGACGCTTTCAGTTATCCGGAGCCGGGCCATTTATGTTATGCTTGCGGTGCAGAGTTTGGGACAGCTTCAGAACCGGTATCCCAATAACCTGTGGTCCGAGATCATCGGCAACTGTGATATTCAGCTGATGCTTGGATGTACCGATGATGTAAGCGCGGAATATTTTTCTGCCCGGAGCGGGGATATGAGTATAGAGATCAACTCCACCATGACGGTACAGAAAACCATAGCTGTGGCGCAGGTGATCCCTCAGTACCGACAGACTCAGGGGCAGGGCAAGCGCCGGCTGTTGACGCCGGATGAGGTGCTGCGTCTTCCGAACGAGGAGATGCTGGTCATTATCCGTGGCCATAATATTTTAAAACTGAATAAGCTGGATTACACTCGTCTGCCCATGGCGAAGGAAATCATACGGACCAGTATTATGGATTATCATCCGGAACCGGTGGTCATACCGGAACCGGAGATGGAATTTGTACCGCCGCCAATGGAGGAGAAAGAGATTCCTGATCCTCCGTCAAAGCGCAAACGCCGGAGCTTATACAGTTCGGCGCAGCCACCCAGTGATTTTTGAAGATGATTTGATTTAACTTTAAAATTGACATTTAACCTTTTGAATGTTATAATGACGCAAAAAGGTTAAAGCGGTGGTGATTGGATGGAGTATATTACAGAAATTCTGGGCCTTCCGGTAATCCGGGCAGAATGGAAGCAACAGGACCGGCTTCCATTTTTTCTCATTGAAAAATATAAATATGAACAGGTAACTCTTGGGGACACTGTCTGTCTTTTTTTGCATCCACAGGAAGAACTGGACACCGTAAACGCGATTAAAAAACATTTCCGGCGTATTGGCGAGTTGTGTGAGTGTCCTATGGTACTGGAAATGCCTGTGCTTACCAGTCGGCGTCGAAAGACGTTGATTGAGGCGCGGATACCATTTGTTATCCCCGGCAAGCAGATCTATCTGCCGTTTTTGGGAACGATGCTTACAGAAAAATGTGATGCTGAGACAACCGGTATAGGGCCGGATAAATTACGGCCATCGGCTCAGCAGCTGCTTTTTGCAATGATTCTCGATGGCTGTCATCCGATGCCTCTGGCCCCTCTTGCCAAACGGTTTCAAGTGTCGGCAATGACAATAACGCGGGCGGCTGATCAACTGTGTAAAACCGATCTTATAAAAAAGATAGGAATGGGCAGTGGTGCGCAGAAAATGTTGATCACAGAGTATAGCCCCAAAGAACTGTATCAAAAAATGCGTCCGTATCTGATTCAGCCGGTCCGCAAGACCGTATATATCGACAAAGCGGATGTTCATCCGGAAATGTTTCCGGCAGGCCTTTTTTCACTTTCGGAAATGAGTATGCTGAATCCCCCGGCTATTCAAACATGGGGTACAGTAAGGTTCTCGCTGGAAAAGGGTTCTTATACAGGAACACTTCTGGATACCAATAAGCAATGTGCTTTACAGGTATGGAAATATGACCCGCGCATGATCAGTCAGACGAAAATGGTTGATGTATTATCACTGGCGCTGAGTCTGGCCGAAGATGAAGATGAACGAACCCAGCAATGTCTGGAGGAATTAACAGAAAGGATATGGTAAGCACATGGTCAGTGGAGTAGAAAGTTTTCGGAAATGGTTTGCAGAGTATACCGACCAATACACCATTATTGGCGGCACTGCATGTGATCTCCTGATGAGTGAGGACGGTCTGGATTTTCGGGCAACACGGGATATTGATATGGTCCTGATTGTGGAAAGCCTGACACCGGAATTTGGACGAAGGTTTTGGGAGTATGTGAAGGCGGCTGGTTATGAACATAGGAATAAAAGCACAGGAGAGCCGCAGTTTTATCGCTTTTCAAAGCCTTCCAGTCGTGAATATCCTTATATGATCGAACTGTTTTCTGGCCGCGTCGATGCCATCGAACTGCCGGAGGACGCTGTGTTGACGCCGCTTCCATTAGATGACGAAATTTCCAGTCTGTCGGCCATTCTGATGGATGCGGATTATTATCAGTTTCTCCGGGAGGGAAAAATTGTGCTGAATGATATACCGGTTTTGGATGCTGCCCATCTGATTCCGTTTAAGGCGAAAGCATGGCTGGATCTGACAGAGCGGAACCGGAATGGAGAGCATGTTGACAGTAAGAATATACGCAAACATAAAAATGATGTGTTCCGCCTGAGTATCTTATTGACCTCTGATATCAGGGTGATACTGTCAGCTGCAATCCGAAGCGATTTGGAAAAGTTCTTTTCGGCAATGGAGGCGGAAACGATTGATTTGAAAGCATTTGGTATACGAAGTCAGAGTCAGCAGGAAATTCTTCAGAAACTGAAGACGATTTACGGACTGCTATAAAGAGGATACTGGCAGCAGAACCGGAGCAATACATATATATCGATTACGAATAGAGGTATAGAGCATCTCAGAAATGAGGTGCTTTTTTTTATACACAAAAATCAAAGGAGGTAACAGTTTAATGTCAGATAGCATGGAATTTATGCAGGAAGAATCTAGGGAAATCCTGCAGGATACCGGACCGGAGTCCGTTTCCCATACCGATTCGGTCATTCCCCCGGATGAACCGGCAAAGCCATCCTTTCCCCAGACGGATTCGGATCATGGGGAGTTTGTGGCGGAAGTATTGGAATACGGCGCCGAAAACGTGGAAAATGGCCCGGACTCTCAACCGGATCAGAAAACTGCAGAGCAGCCGACAGCGCCCAAAGCGGAAGGCAGGAAAACGCGGACGGCCCGGAGAAAAAAATCTGAGTCTGAAGCGGAGGAACCCCAGCCAGCCATAGAGTCTGGGCAGCGCCGGAGGCCGTACACGAGGCCCACCATGTCTGTGGTATCCATTGATGACCGGCCCACAGTGGAAACCGATGCGGACAAGGCCAGAGACGCTCTGTTGGATCTGGTGGAATCCTTCAAAACCAGACGTATCCTGACCGGTACGATCCAAGGCGTTGAACGGCCGGCAGATAATCCCAGCCGTTCACTTGCAGTCCTTTATCATGGCGATTTCAAGGTCATTATTCCAGCAGAGGAGGCAGTGGAGCCGCCGGATGACTTTCGCGGCCGGGACCCGGGAGATGTGCTGCACTATATGCTGACCAAACGGTTGGGTGCAGAAGTGGATTATATTGTCAAAGGCATTGACGGAAATGCCGGCATTGCGGCTGCCAGCCGGCTGGAAGCGATGGCGGCCAAACGCCGGGAGTACTATTTCGGCACCGACCGGGATGGCAATAACCTGTTGTATTCCGGAATCTGTGCGGAGGGACGGGTCGTGTCAGTCATCCGGGCAGGTATCTTTGTGGACCTGTTTGGGGTAGAAACGTATATCCCTTTGCGGGAGTTGAGCTACCAGCGGATGCTGGATGCCAGTGCCAATTTTCAGCCGGGGCAGCGGATCTTGGTGAAAATTCTTGAGATTGATCGCAGTGACCGGAATCATATCCACGTCAGCGCTTCGATCAAGCAGGCCGGTGAAAATCCGTATGAGAAAGCCTTGCGGAGATATTCGGTTGGAAACCGGTATGTGGGTACGGTCAGTATGGTGGATACCACTGGCGTTTTTGTTGCATTAGACGGCGGCATTGATTGCCTGTGCAGTTATCCAAAGCGCGGGCGTCCGCCCAGAGGTGCAAGGGTTACTGTGCGAATCCTTGGAATTAACCATGATTCCAACCGGATTTGGGGCGCGATCACCCATATCGCAACACCGCGCTGAGGGAGGAGGTGAATTTTTATTGAGTCTGTATGCATTAGACACGGCCGAGCAGCAGCACCGGAAGGCGATTGCCGAACAGGCAAGAAAGATGATTATGGAACAGATCCCGGTGGAAGATCAGGATGAGACATCGCTGACCGCAATCCACCGGGATTATTTTATGCAGATCTCCTTTTCGCCGCTGCACCCGCTGATTCTGATCTGTCTGGCCAGAAGTATCCCCCATACCGGAATGTCCCGGAAAAAGCAGATGACCAACGAGCTGAACTTAAGCTGTGTCCTTGGCAGCCACGCCATTAATGAGCAGGTCGGATGCTATTCCTACCGGGCAGTCCACTGGATGGATACGGAGCTGACAGAGGAACGCTTTTTTGAAATACTGGAACGCTGCACAGAGGAAGCGGACCGGGGGTATCACAAACTGACTGCAGGTGAGGTCTGAGCTGCCAGACCTTAAAAATAATGCTGTTCCTGCAGCATAAGGAACAGAAAAGATGGAGGTAAATATGAAAATCCGAAGATTCGTAAAAAGGGCTGTCGCTTATGTGCTGGCAGCCATAATGACCCTGTCCATCGCGCCGATTCAGACGGTTTTGGCCGCCGTGGGTGATGTTGGGTCTATCATATTTGACTATACCTATGACTCTGCGGGGAACCCTATGCGCTATAACGGCAGTGCCATTATTGATGGCTTCACTGCTGGAGGTACGGGGCAATATAAGTTTCGGATGTTTGTCGATGGGGATACAGCGTTCTGTCTGGAACCGGGGGTGCCGCTGCATACAGGGGACACTTTGGTGGAGAGTTCCTCTGAAGCGTGGGACTCGTTGACAACAGAACAGCAGAAGGCTGTAGGACTGGCGCTCTTATACGGGTATCAGGGAAATCGAGCGAACCTTCCCGGAAGTGATGATGAAATCTGGCTGGGTACACAGACCCTGGTTTGGGAATTTGTTACCGGCTGCAGGAACGCTACCGGCGATTTCGCCCAGACTTCACAGACGGTTTATCAGCTGCATTTTGGGAGCAATTATCCCAATGAAGGCGCCCGTGTGGCCTATGAGAATATCGTCTCCCTTTTGCAGGAGCATCATACGATTCCCAGCTTTCTGTCCACAGATCCGTCTGCAATCACCAAGAGCCTTTCCTATGAAGATGGGCAGTATGTGCTGACACTGACAGACAGCAATGGGGTCATGGAGCATTTTAGTTTTTCCAGCAGTGATCCCAGTGTGGAATTGTCGGCATCCGGCAACACGCTGACTATCCGTTCTGCCAAACCGGTGGATGGTACCGTCCGTATTGAGGCTGTGCGCAATAATGTGCCGACGGTCAGTGAGAGCGCAAAACTGCTTGCCTATGGTTCACCGACGCTGCAGGATGTGATTACCGGTGTGGAAAACGCGGACCGTATTGCGGGATATATGAATATTGAAACCCCGGTGGGCAGCCTGAAGCTGGTTAAGACTTCGGAAGATGGCAATGTCAGCGGCATTTCCTTTACCATTACCGGCCCTGATTTCTCCCGGACAGTAACGACGGGTGAGGATGGCACCATTGCCATTGATGAGCTGCAGCCGGGAACCTATACCGTAACGGAGGCCAGCGCCAATAAGTATGAGCCGCAGGAATCCCAGCAGGTGACGATTGTTGGCGGACAGACGGCGACCGTTACCTTCAATAATACCTTAAAGAGGGGTTCGCTGGAAGTTGTCAAAAGCTCGGAGGACAATTTTGTAGAGGGCGTGACCTTCCATTTATATGGAACTTCTCTGTCTGGCGATGAAGTGGATGCGTATGCAGTAACCGATGAAAACGGTGTGGCCCGTTTTGACGATGTCCTTGTCAGTGGCGATACTCCTTATGTCCTTGAGGAAGTGGATACGGCGATCCGCTATGTGGTCCCGGAGGTACAGAATGTGTCTATTCAGTGGGATGAGGTAGCAGAGCGCAGTTTTTATAATGCTTTAAAGAAATTTACAGTGACCGTCACCAAGACGGATGCTGAAACCGGGGAACCCCAGGGCGACGCAACACTGGCTGGTGCCAAGTATGGCATTTATAAGGGCGGAGAATTGGTAGATACCTATGTAACCGATGAGAATGGCCAGTTTACGACTAAAGAATATGTCTGTGACACAGATTGGACGGTTCAGGAGATCGAGCCTTCGGAGGGGTATCTGCTGGATACCACAGTCCATGAAGTTGGCGCTGATCCGGGCCAGTATACGATTGAACATAATACCACTGCTAACAGTGTAACGGAGCAGGTGATCAAGGGAAATATCCGTCTGATCAAGCATATTGATGCGGAACTTGAGGAAACAGAAGACGCTTCACAGGAGACGGCATCTGAGCCGGTGGCATCCATTGCTGAGAAGGAAACATCTCTCGTACAGCTTGCTGCTGTGCAGCCGGAATCTGTAGCAGAGGCACCTGACAATGAAGTGCAAGTACATTCGGATGTTCAGCAGGAAACAGATGGCACAGCGGATGAGAGTGATACACTCTCGGCGCAGTCTGAAACGGCTTCCGATGAGAGCGTAAATGAGTCTGAGGAAACCGGTGCCAATACTTCTGAGACAAAGGATGTGGAAGATTCTGAAGAAACCCTGCCATCTGTAACAGAAAGTGAAACTGTTCAGGAAACGGAAAGTACTGCTGAAGAAACACAGGAAACCGAGTCGGCAGAGAGTGAAGAATCTCAGATGGAAACCGAAGATGAATATGCTCCGGTACCCGTTGATCCCGATGATCTGGAGGCATCCGGCGGCTCCGGCGTCATTGAACAGCCGGAGGAAGGCGCTAAATTCCAGATCTATCTGGCAAGTGCTGGCAGTTATGATGCTGCCAAAGAGAGTGAGCGGGATATCCTGATCACGGATAGCGATGGTATCGCCGTATCCAAGGATCTGCCGTATGGCCTTTACCGTGTACATCAGGTAGAAGGTATGGAGGGTCAGGCGTTTGTGGATGACTTTACCGTCTATATCCACGAAGATGGCCAGACTTATTCCTATATTATCAATAACCAGTCTATCAACAGCCTGATCCGAGTGGAAAAGCGGGATGCGGAAACTGGAAATATTATTCCGGCCGCAGGCATTGGCTTCCAGATCCGTGACCTTTCCACGGGGGAACTGGTTTCACAGACCGTGTATTATCCGTCCCCTGTGACGATCACAACGTTTTATACCGATGACAGCGGAACCTTGATGCTGCCGGCGGAACTTCCTTATGGGGAGTATGAGCTGATCGAAGTGGAAACCTGCTATGGTTATATTCTGGATTCTGAGCCTGTGCCTTTTACAGTCGATGGAAGCAGCGATGTGGTCACGGTGACCAAGTATAATTACGCGCAGAAGGGTAAGATCCATATTGAAAAGACAGGCGAGATCTTTGCCAGTGTATCGGAAAAGGGCCTGTATCAGCCAATCTATGAGGAAGCTGGTCTGGAAGGCGCCACTTATACCATTACTGCGTTGGAAGATATTGTAACACTGGATGGCACGGTGCGTTATCAGGCCGGTGAGGTGGTGGACACCATTACGACCGGTTCAGACGGCGTGGCAACCAGCAAGGAACTGTATCTGGGGCAGTATGTGGTGACGGAAATCGAGGCACCCGATGGCATGGTTTTAAATTCCGAGCCTCAGACGGTGGAGCTGACCTATGCCGGACAGGAGGTATCCCTGACCGAAACATCCGTCGGCTTCTATAACGAACGGCAGCATGTGGCAATCTCACTGGAGAAAACGCTGGAAACGGATGACATTTTTGGGATTGGCCAGAATGGGGAAATCCTTTCCGTCCGTTTTGGTCTGTATGCGGCAGAAACTCTGACAGCTGCAGACGGCAGTGAAATCCCTGCTGATGGCCTGCTTGAGATTGTCAATGTCAGTGAGGATGGAACGGCACGTTTTACCAGTGATTTACCATTCGGCAGCTATTATCTGAAGGAGTATGCAACAGATGCCCATTATCTGATCAGTGATGCGACCTATCCGGTAACGTTTGAGTATGCCGGTCAGGACATTCCGGTAGTTGAGATCGCGGCCAACGATGGGGAAGCGATTGCCAATGAACTGAAGTATGGTTCTGTTTCCGGAAAGAAGCTGGATGAGGATGGCAATGCCCTGGAAGGCGCGCTGATCGGTCTGTTTACTACAGATACTACAGAGTTCACTGAGGAAAATGCTTTAATGACAGTGACTTCCGGAGAAGATGGTCTGTTCCAGTTTGAGCAGGTGCCGGTTGGTGACTGGATCGTCCGTGAGATCAAGCAGCCGGAGGGCTATGTGCTTTGTGAAGAACTGTTCCCTGTGACGATCACAGAAGATGCCCAGGTCATTGAGATTGAGATCACCAATGAATGGGTTCGGGGAAATCTGACCCTGACCAAGTATGACGCGGATTATCCGGAGAACAAATTGACGGGTGCTGTTTTTGAGGTCTACCGGGATACGAACAACGATGAGACTTGGGACGACGGCGATGAACTGATTGGTACAATGGAAGAAACCAGCGAGGGTATTTACTGGATGCAGGATCTCAAGTATGGCGGCTATTTTGTCCGTGAGAAGACAGCGCCGGAAGGCTTTGTGCTGGATGAGAACGCTTACTATACGTTCATTGACACGGATGGAGCAACCTATGAGATTGAGAATGAAGCAGGCAAAGGCTTTTTAAACCAGGCTCAGAGAGGTTCCTTAAAGATCGTCAAGACCACGGATGACGGGAAAGTGGAAGGTTTTGCTTTCCGCGTGACTGGTGCCGGCGGTTATGAGGAAACCTTCACAACAGATGCCAATGGGGAAATCTTCATTGAAAATCTGCGGATCGGGGAGTATGTGATCACGGAGATGGAAAATGAAGCCAGCAAGGGTTATAAGATTGCAGATCCGGTGACTGTCACGCTGGTGGCAGATGAAACCCTGACGGTCAATGTCCATAATGATAAGATCACTGTGGATGTACCAAAGACCGGTGATGATACTAATCTGGCATTGTGGATCGGTTTGATGGCTCTGGGGGTAACCGGTGTCGGCGTTACCGGCTTGGTGTACCTGAAGGGTAAGAAATCCAAAAAGGCCAAGAATAATGTTCAGTAATTTCAGAGATCGGGCGCTGCGGCTGTGGCGTCCGATCCGTTTTTCAGGAGGCAGCCATGAAACAAAAAAGACCATGTCCCGGACGGCCCCGGCCAAGAAACCGGGAGCATCGGAGCCGGAAAGGAGAGGCCGCTGCCAGAACCTGTGACCATCAGTGGGATCATGGGGTCTGCAGGAAATGCGGACTTTCACGAACGGACGTTCAGAAGATAAAACGGGACAGAAAGTAAAGGAGGAGCTTATGGAACAAAAGCATATACGAAGGGTTGGAGGAAGGCGCTTACTTACAGGCGCAGCAGCTCTGCTGTGCGCATTGACCCTTTCCACTGGTGTCGCTTATGCGGACACGGATGGAACCGAGATGCAGGTGATGGAGCCTTCGCAGTTGGAGGTACAGCTGGGGCCGGAATGGGCGGGCGTTGAGTTTGAGTTAAGGACCGATGCCGGTGTGTATCCCGGGACCATCGCCGTGGACGAAGGCGGTATTCTCAGTCTGGAGATTGGAGGGAGTAGCAGTTATGTACTATCCTGTCTGAACTCATCTGTTGCTGTACCAGATCCAAATGAAAGCATGCAGGCCCCTGCCACAACAGTGCCTACAGAAGATGTACAGGAAGAGAATACTGCCGCATCCGAAAACTCCGAGGCTGCGGAAACATCGGAATCCGGTGAAACAACGGAGTCTGAGGCAGAGGATGCTGAAGCCAGGATTGCTGGTATCCCAGTGAAACATCTGATTCTATTCGGAGGCGGATTAGTACTGGCGATTGGTGCTTTGATTGCATTATGGATTGCCAAGCGACGCAGCGGCAGCTCGTCAGACTCAGATGAGGATGAGGAGTAATTCTCCTTGTCTGTCATACTCAAAAAGACAAAACTATTAGAAATATAAAATAGAATTTATAGAAAAATATTTCTAAAAGGCTTGACACGTAGCCCTTCCCATGGTATTCTTAAACCGTGGCAGGGGCTTGCGCTCAGGCTTTCAGGTGCGGAGGAAGGTACCCTTCCGCCAATACACATCCCGCGGATGTGGAACCTGTTACGGATTTTGCGCATTGAGCGATCCATACGGCGCAAGCCACATCTGATAGTTATGGGCCGGAAGGCTGCAAAAACGATCAACAAGATGCTGGAGATGATTTTGAACATCTTCTTTGCCGTCTTGTTTTCGTGTGCAGATTCCGGCTCTTTTTTTATTCAAAAATGGAGGTGAAATAAGATTGCGGCATAGAAAAAGAAGAAAGATGGGGTCCACCGGTATGCGGTGCCCTTACTGCGGATCTACTGTGATTTTGCGCAGTGCGGACGGGATTTACCGCAATAACAAGGACCATACGATGCTCTATGTCTGCTCGAAATATCCAGTATGCGATGCTTATGTGCGCACCCATCCCGGAACATCGATCCCGGTAGGGACCTTGGCCAATCGTGACCTGCGGGCGCTTCGGAAAGAAGCCCACCAATCGTTTGATCAGTTATATCTGAGCGGGCTGATGAGCAAGCAGGATGCGTATCTTTGGTTGGCGGAACTTCTGCAGGCGCCGCTGTCACAGGCGCATATCGGATATTTAGGAGAGTATTACTGCAGACAGGTTATTGAGGCCAGTAAAGCCTTGCTGGATCAGCAAAAAAGGAAGCGTATCCTGCGCATGCAGCCAGTAGGAGGAGGTGCGGCAGCAATATGATGCTTACAGAGGAACAAAAAAAGATCGTCGGCGCCAATATGGGTCTGGTGGGCAGAGTGATCCAGGATAAGATTCATGGAGCATATCAGCTGGGAATCTATACATACGATGATATTTTTCAGATTGGCTGCATTGGCCTATGTAAGGCGGCAGCAACAGATAAAGGCGGCTGTTTTTCAACGTATGCTTACCGGGTGATCTGGAATGAGATCTGCAGCGCACTGATTTATGCGTCCAGACGCTCTGCCACAGAGTTGACGATTGATCCGGAACTCATGGATGTACCAGAGCCCCCGGACCTTGGGGACATGGAGTTTGAAGAACTAAGCACTCTGTTGGATGCTGCCGAGAAAGACGCAAAGGGCGTAACGGCCAAGGGCATAATAGCGCTGCGGTTGATGGCAGAAGGCTATACCAGCAGGGAAATTGGAGAACAGATGGGCGGTGCCAAAGCCAACCATGTTACAGCGTGGGTGACAAAGGCGAGGAAGTATTTAAAAAGCCGGCCGGAGATTCAGGCATACAGGCAGCTGTAAAGGAAGCTGATCTTGTAATTGACAGAATGACTTCATGGGAGATTTCAAATGAAGTGGATGAAGCGCATACGGTTTCTGCTGGGACCCGCCCTGATTTGTCTGGTGATCTGTATCTTGTTAAAAACGGTATTATTTTTAGGCTATGTGCCTTCGGCATCTATGGAACCGACGATTGCCTCCGGAAGTTATATTTTAGGAACCCGCTTGTTTGGGGAACTGGAGCGTGGAGATGTGGTCATCTTTTTCCAGAATGGACGGTGCCTGGTAAAGCGTATTGCGGCAGTCCCCGGTGACCGTGTTGCCATTAACGATATAACGAAGGAAGCGGTGGTCAATGGGGATCTCAGTGATGCAACCCGTACTCTGATCGTACCGGAGGAGTGTTATTTTATGCTGGGGGATAATCCGGCCGTATCCGTTGACAGCCGGTACTGGGAGGAGCCGTTCATAGCCATAGACCAGATTTTGGCGCGGGTGATCCGGTAGAAAGAAACTGAAATAAGGATGAAAAAATAGGATGCTGCAGATGAAGCAGTGTTTTGGATATGGGCATGAAGGATAAGACAGATTTTTCATGCCCGCTTTTTTTATAGGAGGAAAAATCATATGTGGAATTTTTTTACTCATTTTATGGCATTTGGGTTTGGGACGACGATGGGGGTTGTCCTGATGTGTTTACTGCAGGCCGGGAAAATGGCGGATGAGGAGATGGCCATGCTGCTTGAGAAAAGGGAAAACGATGGAAAAGATGTGTAAGTAGAGGATGTCCGCAGAAACTACAGGAAGTTAGAATATTGAGCTTCTGTGTGTTCCTGCGGACAAGAATAGGATTGGCTTCTGAATTATTGAGTACCATTAACCAGCTGTATCCATACCGTAAAAATGGGTTCTTGCTCTAAATATTTTCCAGTTTTTTCAAGCGGCGATATTCCAATGGATTCATTTGGAATTGTTGTCGAAAGACTTCGGCAAATTTACCTTGTTTTGTGTATCCGACTTGTGAAGCAATTTCGGATATAGGCAGTTTAGTTTCAACGAGCATTTTTTCTGCTATGCTCATACGCAAATCGCGCAGATAATCAGAAACATTTTTCCCATACACTCCACGGAAATAGTTTTTCAGACTTGTTTCACTAACGCCGAATTGCTGTGCAACCTGCTTCATGGGAATATGCTGTTTCAAATCAGCGGTTAATATCTGTTCTGCTTTTTTCGCAATTTCTACTTGTATGCTGGTATAGAAGGTGAGAGTTTTTTCCTGGACAACATTTCCAGCATCTAACAGCAGATGCAGCAACTCTAAGACGCAAAGTTTCATGTGAAAAGGAGACGGTGTTTCATAGAGCTGCCATAACCTCTCAAGGTTTTTTCCCATTTCACTGCTGGCTTCTGCGATGTATGTATCCTTCTTTTCAAAATAGATTTCTGACAGTTGCGATAAGTTCAAATTGAAAAGATTATCTATATTGGCGTTGGCTTCTGTGAAAAAATCAGGGTCAAAATACATGGTGATACCGTGATAATACTTCGTAGGGAAATACGATTCGC
>UMCI01001508.1_pt1 | contig 46976 bp, 35 predicted proteins | sample 1964211 | NCBI WGS metagenome assembly UMCI01 (sample SAMEA4835966, study PRJEB28245) | human gut metagenome | biome: gut microbiome; material: fecal sample | place: Denmark | collected 2008 | reverse complement strand
TGCTACGGAAATAAAACGGTGGGTTTTGAGGATAAAGCATTTGATAATTCATCATCTAACACAACAGATGATTTACAAGGTGAAACACATAACCGTTTTTTGCCCCCAAATGTTGTGTATCTGTTCAACGTTCAAGACAATCCTCGCCCACAAAACGACATTGATATATTAGAACAAAACATTAGGGAAAAGAGCCCCTATCTCTTAAAGCTATTACTCCAAGACAAAACAACAGGACGTTATATTCGCTGGGCGTGCGATGGTTACGCTCAATATGGCAGTTTATACACTGCTGAAAAAGAAATATTACCAGAACTAATCACAGGTGAAAACACCAAAATCATCCAACCCAGAACAGCAAAAAGTAAAGAAGAACAACAAAATCGCACAAAAAAATCTGCAGAGGTATTTACACCGTCGTGGATTTGCAACGATATGAACAATTTATGCGATGATGAATGGTTTGGTTATACAAATGCCTTTAATACCAAGCAAGAACACTATTGGTTAACCAATCTTGAAAAAATCAACTTTTCAGGAAAGAAAACTTGGCAAAAATATGTTGATTCCAAACGGTTGGAAATCACTTGTGGAGAAGCTCCTTTTCTCACATCTCGTTATGACACCACCACAGGAGAAGTATTGGTTGTTAATCAACGTATCGGCATTATTGACCGTAAGTTGCGTGTGATTTGTGAAAATACAGACAACGAAGCAGATTGGTTTAAATGGGCAAAAAGAGCTTATGAGGCAACCTATGGTTATGAATTTCAAGGAGATAACCTGCTTTTAGCCAGAGAAAATCTACTTTATACCTTCATCGATTTTTATAAACACCATTTTGGCAAACAGCCAAATCTCAACCAAATCAAACAAATAGCAAATATTCTGGCTTGGAACATCTGGCAAATGGATGGCTTAAAAGAATGTGCTCCTTTTGATGCGGCTGACGAAGCCCAGTATGAGCTTTTTGACAATCTACCAACTCTTAATTTTCCAATCAATTGCCGCATAAAAAACTGGCGGACAAAACAGGTCTTCAATTTCAGAGACCTGAAAGGAGATAAAACAATGAAATTTGACGTAGTTATAGGTAATCCCCCGTACCAGGAAAGTAAAAATAAAACAGAAACACAAACACAAGGTAACTCAAATTGGATTTATCCTTATTTTCAATTTGCTGCGGATAAAATTTCTAATACATCTTGTTTAATTTATCCTTTTGGTGGCTGGTTTGATGCTCCTGAACGCCTAAACGGTTTAGGTAATTTAATTTTGAATGATACACATACTATTAAAATCAAAGCATACGAAGGAACATCCGATAAACGAGCTTGGTATAGGACTGATAAAAAACCTGAACCTTTATTTGGTGATAATGCAAATTTATCAGCTGGTGTTTCTATAATTTTACGCAGTAGAGTATCACATACTGGCTTTATATATTCAAATCGAGTTTACTCTGACCAAGAAGTTTTTATAGAGTATGATAATAATTTGTATGTAGCTCCAAACCCTGTTTTTATTCCTATCTTGAAAAAAATAAATTCAACTAAATTAAGTTCTATCGTAAAGAAAGGAATCTTTGGAATAGAATCTGATTTTGTAGAAAAAAATCCTCATAGTGTGTCTCTCTCTAAAAATAATTGGAAGAATCCTATTCAATTATTAACAAATGATAAATCGGGTTCTTCTGGTCGTGCAAAACTTTATTGGGCTGATAAATCTTCTATAAATAAAGGTTTACAATATATAGATTACTATAAAGTAATTATGACCTCGGCATATCCTAAACAAAAAATATTGTGTGGTGTTCCAACAATTGATAGCGCTAAAAGAAGAATGAAAGAACTTATTGAAATTATGCCACCAAACTCTGCATTTGGAAGTAGTAGATTATCGTTGTTTATGTCAAAAAATAAAAAAGATTGTGATAATTTTATCAAATATACTGAAACTAATTTTTTTGCGGGTTTAATTTTGCAAGAACCTAATCGCCGTTCCACTATCGGAGATGTTATTCCACTTCAAGACTTTAATGATAATTCTGATATAGATTGGTCTAAATCAATACCAGAAATTGATAAACAACTTTATGCCAAATATGACTTATCAGAGGAAGAAATCAACTTTATTGAACAAAATGTAAAGCCAATGGAGTAAGGATATGAGTAAATTAAATATCAAAACCAGCAAAAAAGTCGTGCCGATGTGTTATGCTTATACAACGCCACAAATTAAAGACCACGATGGCTGGACTAAAATTGGTTTTACCGAGCAAGATGTTGATACTCGCATTCGCCAGCAAACTCAAACCGCAGATATAGAATATAAAATAGAATGGAAAGCCAATGCCATATACGATGATGGTTCAGGCGATATTTTTCACGATACGGATTTTCACGGATATCTGAAAAAAGTAGGTATTGAACGCAAAACGAGCACAGAATGGTTTCATATTTTACCACAAGTTTCCAAACAAAGATTTGATGAGTTTCGAGCTAATCGCGGAGTGTCTCAGACAGATACAGTCATAGAATACAAATTAAGAGAAGAACAACAAAAAGCCGTTGAACAAGCTAAAGCCTACTTTAAAAATCATACAGAAGATGAAGCTGAGTTTTTATGGAACGCCAAACCACGTTTTGGGAAAACACTATCCGCATATGACTTGTGCAAGCAATTGGATGCTAAAACAGTTCTAATAGTTACCCATCGTCCTGCTATTGCCACTTCGTGGTATAGTGATTATGAAAAGTTCTTGGGAACGCAATCTGGATACTATTTTATTAGTCAGGCAGATGCCTTAAAAGACAAACCATCTGTTGTTAAAAGGGAAAATTTGCCTGCGTCAGCAAGAAAATATATAGAATTTGTATCACTGCAAGACCTTAAAGGGGCAATAGAATTTGGCGGTAAATATGATAAATTAAACCATATATCCAAATTAAAGTGGGATTTATTGATTATTGATGAAGCACACGAGGGAATTGACACTTATAGAGCAGATGTCGCTTTAGATAATATTCATCGCAAATACACACTTCATTTATCTGGCACACCATTCAAGGCATTGGCAAACGCTAAATTTGAATCTGAAGCTATTTACAATTGGACTTATGCCGATGAACAAAAAGCTAAAAACGAATGGAATCCTTCGAATGAGGAAGAAAATCCGTATGCTACCTTACCAAAATTAAACTTATATACTTATCAGATGTCCAGCATCATTGCCGATAAACTAAAACAAGGTGCTGATTTTAATGATGATGGAGAGAATGAAAACTACGCGTTTGATTTAAATGAGTTTTTTGCCACTAAATCTGACGGTAATTTTTTGCACGATAATGATGTTGATAAATTTTTAGATGCATTAGTTTCGCAAACAAAATTCCCATTTTCAACACCAGAGCTTCGAGATGAATTAAAACATACATTTTGGCTTCTTAATCGTGTTGACAGTGCCAAAGCTCTCAAAAAGAAATTAAACACTCATCCAATATTTAAAGATTATCACGTTGTTTTGGCCGCTGGTGATGGTAAAATAAATGAAGACGAATTTATAGAAACACAAAAATCATACAACAAAGTTCTAGAGGCAATTAAATCTTGCGATAAAACCATTACATTATCAGTTGGTCAATTAACAACAGGCATTACCATTCCTGAATGGACGGCAGTTTTAATGCTAAGCAATGTAAATAGTCCATCTCTTTATATGCAGGCAGCCTTCCGAGCCCAAAATCCGTGTCTTTTCCATTATGGACAACAACAATTTCGTAAAGAAAATGCCTATGTGTTTGATTTTGACCCTGCTCGCACATTGGTTATCTTTGAACAATTTGCTAATGATTTAAGCTCAACAACCTCTGCAGGCAAAGGAAGTATTGACGAACGCAAACAGCATATTCGAGAACTGATAAACTTCTTCCCAGTTTATGGTGAAGACGATGATGGAGAAATGATAACTCTTGATGCTGAAAAAGTTCTCACTATTCCCAGAAAAATTCACGCCCAAGAAGTGGTTCGTAAAGGGTTTATGTGTAACTTTTTATTCCAAAACATCGGTAATATTTTCAATGCTCCGCAAGAAGTTATTGATATAATTCATAATTTTGAGCCCCAAAAGGAACCTATTACTATCACTCCAGAAACAAAAAATGAATTATCAATCAATGACGAGGGTAATATCGAAATATCAGAGAATATCATTATAGGAAAAGCTGATAATATATTCGGCCCTAAAATATATGAAGAAGCAAAAGAAGAATTAATTGAAGCAGTGGAAACAATCTCAAAAGAAAATCTAGATAAGAAAGAACCTGATGCTATTATTGAAAAAATGAAAGAAAAATTTGGAGAGGTTGCCACTTCACTAATAAATACAGCTCAAGATTCCTATGGCAAGGATTTAAGCAAATCCACAAAGAAAGCTTTACAAAGAGAACTTGACCGTAAAGCGAATGCTATCATAGAAAAGCAATGTGGTAAGCATTTAATTGAACAAAATGTAATAGAAATGAACCGCAAAAAAGAACTTGAAGAAGCTACCTCAGCAAATGAAATAGAACAGATAAATCGCAAATTTGATGAAGAAAAATTAGCTAGTCAGGATAAATTTTTAGAAGAGATGAAAACCGCCATAGAGGAATTACCGAAAACCTTCGGGGAAACAGTCGTTAAAGCAGTGGAAACAGATTCTAAACAACGAGAAAAAAATAGTATAGAAGATGGGGTTAGAAACCATTTGCGTGGTTTTTCACGAACAATTCCTTCGTTTTTAATGGCCTATGGAAACGAGAATACAACACTTGAAAACTTTGACACCATTATTCCTGACGAGGTCTTTAAGGAAGTTACCAGTATTTCATTAGAAGAATTCCGCTTTTTAAGAAATGGCGGTGATTACGTAGATGAACAAACTGGCGAAACAAAACATTTTGAAGGACAACTATTTGACTCTGTTGTATTTAACGATTCTGTAAAAGAATTTCTAAGCTTGAAAACAAAATTGGGTAATTATTTTGATGAAAACCAAACAGAGGATATTTTTGATTATATCCCCCCTCAAAAAACAAACCAAATCTATACACCGAAAAAAGTTGTAATTGAAATGGTTGATATGTTGGAACAAGAGAACCCGAATTGTTTTGATGATGAAAATAAAACTTTTATTGATTTATATATGAAATCGGGCTTATACATTACTGAAATTGTGAAAAGATTATACAGAAGCGAAAAGTTAAAAAAATTATATCCAGATAGAATAGAAAGGCTTAAACATATATTTGAAAAACAAGTATATGGTCTTGCCCCAACCGAAATCATCTATCGTATAGCAATAGCCTTTATCTTAGGATTTGATGATACTATTCTTATAAAAAAACACAATTTACAACAATTTGACACGTTGCCCTCTGTTCAAGCTGGAACATTAGAAACAGATTTGGATGAAGTATTTGGATAAATACCCGCAAACGTGAATTGGAAGCATTGAGAGATATTGGCGATAGTTATCCGAAGGTTATTCGGACAATGGATATTTTACAAACAGGAACAATTGAAGATGGTATCAAAATCATAAGCCTTACGGATTGGCTATTGAACGGTAATTAAAAGATATTTTCAGATAGTTCAAGCTGAGAATAGATTAAATTAATCCAGTTATTCGAAAATTTCGAATAACTAATACTAAATTTAAACTAACATAAAAATGCACACAATCTATTCTTACACTATCAATTTAACAAGGAAGTCAGCATCTCCTTTAATTTTTCAAATAACTATAAACCGTTGGGCGGGAAATTTTGAAGTGCTTAGCAATGCGTGCGATAGGCATTCCTTGCTCGTGGAGTGTGGTTAATCTAATTTTTCAAGAAGTATAGCAAAATTTTTACAAATGATTCACCATATTTTAAATTGATTATATTACTATAGAAAAAATTGTATAAAGGTTTATAAAAATGACAAACGGGTTTAATTTTCTAATATATAAAACTCCAGATAAGGATGTGAAAGTCAATGCTGTTATCAAAGATGATACAATATGGCTTACACAAAAATCTATGGCAGAACTGTTTGGATGTTCATCTGATAACATTTCTTTGCACCTGAAAAATATATTTGAAGCAGGAGAATTAGAAAAAGATTCAGTTACCGAGAAAATCTCGGCAACTGCCGCAGATGGTAAAAATTATCCAACAAATTTTTATAATCTTGATGCTATTATTTCCGTAGGCTATCGGGTTAATTCAATTCAAGCGACACATTTCAGAATCTGGGCAACAAAAGTTCTGAAAGAATACATCCAAAAAGGTTTTGTTTTGGATGATGAACGGTTAAAACAAGGAAAAGATGCTTTTGGAAAAGACTACTTTCGTGAATTATTGGAGAGAGTTCGTTCCATCAGAGCATCTGAACGCCGTATATATCAGCAAATTACAGATATTTTTGCTGAATGTTCTATTGATTACGATAAGGATTCGCAAATAACACAAGATTTTTATGCCACTGTGCAAAACAAGTTCCATTATGCCATTACGGGGCAAACAGCGGCAGAAATCATTTACACGAAGGCAGACCATACTAAAGAACATATGGGGCTGACAACTTGGAAACATTCACCCAATGGCAGAATCTTGAAGTCTGATGTGTCTGTTGCTAAGAACTATTTGCCAGAGAAGGAAATTAAACGTTTAGAACGAACAGTTTCAGGATACTTTGATTATATTGAAGACTTAATTGAACGTGAAAATACTTTTACGATGCAAGAGTTTGCTAAAAGTGTTAATGAGTTTTTATCATTCCGCAGGTATGACATTCTTCCCGATGGCAATAAAGGGAAGATTTCGCAAAAACAAGCTAAAACCAAAGCAGAAGAAGAATATGATGTATTTAATAAGACCCAACAAATAGAATCTGACTTTGACAAGGAAGTAAGAAAATTACTACAACAAGACAAGAATCCCTATTAATTAGACAATTTTCTTGATTAATTCACAAGCGTGTTCAATATCACTTTTCATCTCTCCTTGGCTAAATACACAACCCAAACAGCCGAGGACGGAATCACATCTTTTGCATTTGGTGGCAATAATTTCAGAAATTGCTTCTAGATGTTGTATAATTTCAGCATTCTCTTGTTCTCGTAATGTTTTCAAATCTTCTTTTGTCATTTTACTTTTCTTTCATTCCTCAAATAGCTATACACAGTTGGGCGAGTAATTTTGAAATGCTTAGCAATGCGAGTGATAGGCATTCCTTGCTTGCGGAGTGTGTTTAATTCTGCCACCTGCTCGGTGGTTAGTTTATTCTTACCACCTTTGTACTTGTTGTGCCGTTTAGCAACAGCAATGCCTTCTCTTTGACGTTCCAATAAAATAGAGCGTTCCAATTCTGCCACGGCTCCAAGCATAGTCATCATCATTTTTTGATATGGGTCTTGTTTTTCATTACCTTTGAAAGTTAAGTTTTCCTTATGAAAAACAACTGTTGCTCCTTTGGAAGTAATCTCTTCAACAAGATTTAATAAATCCCGAGTATTTCTCGCCAAGCGGCTCATTTCGTGAATATTGATAATATCTCCTGAACGAATATTTGACACCATCGCTTGCAATTGAGGACGATTAGTATCCTTACCACTAATTTTTTCCTCATAAATTCTATCACAGGCAATATCTTTCAGCTGACGTTCTGTATTTTGCTCAACTGTGGAAACTCGTATATAATTAAAAATCATCATTCAATCCTAAATATGTAAAATCTATATTTAAGAATATATTTTACACCTGTAAAATTGTCAAGCAAAATGATTTAGATTTTACACTTTTGCAAATGTAAAAATAGGGTATGCTCTAATATTACTTATAAGCTAGACCTGTAGTCATTTATCTTGTTTTTTATATTCTATCAATTTAAGATAAAACGATAGAGAAAAAATTAAGCATTGGCGATGAATGTAAAATTTATAAATTAAGTGATTGGTTACAAAAATGTCAGTTTCAGATTATACGAGAATATATACTTATGAAGAAATTAGAGATTTCGCCCTTTATGTTGCTAAAAATATATTGGATTACAAAGAAATAGAGCTTTATAAAAAAAATAAATTGGTTCTTAAACAGATGGGGGTTTTTGAAAATTTACTTTTGGAGGCATTTAATATTTCAAAGAAACGAGAGAATTGTATTTATTTTATTGTTTGTGCAGATATGATTTGGCAAATAGTAAGGGGGCTTTTAGGTGTTTCAGGAACAGCAAGTATTTTTAACAAAACAAATGATACTCCTACACTATATTGTGACATTGAGAAAAAAATCAATTTGATTTTTGAGTATCATTCATATATCAGACATCCAACGGAATGTAAGATGCAGGAGTATGGGTGGATATTAGACAGAGAATGGAAAATAGAAAATTTTGAAATAGTCAGAAATATAGGTCAAATTTTATATAAAGTGGTGATGACTTTTAGAATGGTTCTTTGTTATGATACACCAACGTTTGAGCTTACATCAGAACAAAAAAAAGAGTTCTTAAAAGAGGTGTACGATAGTTAACAAAAGTTTTTCAATATATTTTGATAATAATTTGTAAATGTTAGAGAATAAATGTAACAAGGAGTTTATACCAGATGTCTGAATTTAACTGTATAACGATTGATACTAATATTTTTGAAAAAGAGGGGTTTAATTTAGAAGATGGTATACTGGCTAATTTAAAACAATTTTCTAGAACAAAAACAATTTCTTTTGTTATGTCAGATATTGTATTAGAAGAAATAAAAAGGCATATGATAGCAAAAACGGATAAAGCAAATAAAACCTATTGTAAAACATTAGGTGATTTATGTTTTTATAAAATAAATGAAGAATTCTCTCGGGAAAAGATTAAAGAATTAAAAGCTCTTAATGTTGTTCCAATAGTGGAAGCAAGAATAGATAAATTTAAAAAAACTTCTAATTTTCAAAATTTAAATATTAAAGAGGTGGATGTAAATGTTTTAATAAAAAGATATTTTGAAGGGAAAGCCCCATTCTCTCTTGCTGAAAAGAAAAAATATGAATTTCCAGATGCAATTGCATTAATATCAATGGAAAATTGGGCACGCAAAAATAAAAAAAAGATGTTGGTTATATCCGAAGATTTAGATTGGAAAAGATTTTGTGATGAATCTGAATATATGAAATGTGTAAGAGAATTAGATGAAGCTCTGACAATTTTACACAAAGATAATACTTTGATGAAAGATTTCGTTTGTGATTTATTTGATAAAGACAAAAAAGATGAATATGAAGAATTTTGGACTGAATTGGAACAGAAAATTATAAATCAAGTTGACCAATTAGATTTAGAAATTGAAGTTACTTCTGCCTTTCATTCTGATGAAGAAGAAGCAAGTATAGAATATAATGATATTGATTATAAGTATGATAAAAGTGGAAATATAATTTTTGATATATTGGATATTAACAACAATAGTGTGACATTAAGCCTTCCTATTCAATATTCTCTAAATGTATATGCTATATATAGTTTTTATTTAAGAGATGAGGCTGACTATATTGATATGGGTGGAACAGAGATTAATAGTGAAACTAATTTTGATACAAAAATAATATTAGAATTGGAATATAACAAAGAAAATCCTGAAAATAGTAAAATCCAAAAAATAAAACTAGTAAATGATAAGGTGTTCTTAAATTATGGTCATATTGAACCTGACTATGATAGAGATGAAGAGTGGGAACAAGATGAAATATGTATGCCTGATAATTTTTAGTTGATTCTGAATGTTTTTACAAATATTATTATACATTCGCATTTTCTTCATATAAGAAAATTTCACAAAATACATCAAAAGAATTACCCTTGAGTTTGCAAGCGTCATTATTCTAAATGCTTAGCAGTTATCATCAAAATATTAAAAAAATCGCCTAAATGATATTTAGTATAGTTATAATTTACGCATATACGTAAATTCCCCTAACAACTCATCATATTTTGTTTTATCAAGTATTGGCTTATTAAGTTCAATTAAATTATGTTTTCCTGTAATATATTTTAATTTATCTTTCAACATCACCACAAAAACCTGCTTATTGGAATTTAAAATATACTTTTCTAATGTTTCATACATCAGTTTTATATTATTTTCAGTTAATTCATCTTTGATTAAAGCATCAAAGCCAAAAGGCAATTCAACAACTGAATATTCAGATAACAAACGTAGATAAATGATATAAATAGAAAATAATGTTACATTGCTAACAGTTCCACTTGCCGTAATAGTCTTAAATTCAAGAAACGATAATTCATTTAAAGAAGCGGTAGAAAAAGTAATTTTCAATTTTTCCTTTAATTCATTAAATCTTAAGCCTATTGTATCTCTCTGAACTCTTTGCTGTTTTTCTAAAATTCTAATTTCAGAACTGAGTTTATTGATTCTTTCTGTCAAGTCGGCTATTTTCTCATTTAATGTATTTTTCACTTCAACGTAATTAGTCTTAGCTAGTTTTTGAGCTTTCTGCTCAATAAATTGCTGTAATGTTATTTCTCCTTGTTTCTTTTCGGCGATGGATAATAAAGATGCATATTCATTTTCAAACCCTAATTTACCTTGTAAAATACTATCTATTTCAGCTTCTAATTTTTTTATTTTTCTATCTAAATCATTTCTCAATAAAGTCGCTTCATACTGGTCATTTTCAAGTCTAATTCTCATCATTGATTGTTGTTCTGTCAAATCAGACCCACAATGAGCACACACATCTCTAATTTCATTATAAGAATGTCTTGTATTTTCAATAATTTTTGTAAGTTCCAAAGTCTCAACCTTTAAGTTATCAACTTCAATCTTCTTTTGGTAAATACTAGATTTAAACTCATTAAGTTTAACATTTATACCTTCTGCGAGCGAAAGATACCTTTTTATATCATTGATTGCTTCCTGTTCATTAAAGGTATATTCTTCTGTATCTTTTCTTATAAAGTCATCTTTGAGCATAGACAAAGTATCATATTGTTGTCCTAATGAATTTTTTTCATTAGATAAATATAATCTTTCTTGTTTTTTATCCATTATAACATTTGTTGAGATACCAAATAAATATTCAAATAAAGCACTAGGTATTACAGAACTTGCATATTGGGACAAATCATTTGCTACATTTTTATATGGAATTGCAGACCACGATACATCTTGGTCAACATAAAATGGTAATATTATAGCAGATGGGTAAACGGTTCGTATATCAACATTATCTTTCAAAGGAAGCCTTATATTTAAATTATATTTTTGAAGTAACCATTTTGAATATTCCATTGTGCTAAGAGCTTCAGATACGTCATCTACCCAATAGGTATCACCACTTCTAATTATAAAGCCTTCTTTGTTATCGTGTATATAGTAAAGTTTGAATAATTTATTTTTCAAAATCCAACCACTCTGTATTACTCTGATTGGAAATCCCATAGCATAAAACATAGATTTTAATAAACAAGATTTTCCTACATAACTATCATCTGATGTTATAATATTAGCTTTATCAGAGAAAACAAAAACATTTGCTTCTTTATCTGTGCGGTCTAAAATTACCAACTTAGTTAATATCATTTTTGTTTTCTCCTAATTTTTGAATATACAAATCTATCAATAAAGCAAAAATAGTGCTCTTATTTATATTAGGCAAAATTTTCTGTGCTTTGCCAAATAATTCAGTAAAGACCTCTTTAAGGCCGCCAGAAATATCAAAACTTTCTAATTGCTCATCTAACAGCTTTTTGGGAAATTTATAAAAGGACATTATTCTAAGAAATTCCCTGCTAATATTATATTTTTCAGGATATGTTATTAATTTTTCTCTATAAAGTTCTGTTAATATATCTTCTTTAATTGCATATGTTTCATTCGTTTCAAATAATTTAGTTAAATACTTTTTATCAATTTTTTTCTTTTCAATATCCTCTGGTGTTTTTATAACTTTTTCAGCTTTTTGATTAATAACCGAGAATAGTTCATTAAGTAAAATTTTTCCTCTCTCATCAACCTTAATATTCTTATCACACATACAGCCAATAAGAAATTTAGCAGCATCCTCTTTTTTATTTTTAAATGGTGTAAAATATAGACGACAAAGAGGAAGCTTACTATTTAATTCTTCCTCTGTAAAACCTATTTCTTTTAATTTTTGTATTATTTTGTTTTGCTGTTCATCAGAATATAAATATTCTTCAGAAAAAACTGTGTTTTCGGATGCTTCTATAACATCTTTTTGGTCATTTTTTAAACTTAACAACACAATATGATACAAAGCTTTTGGGTGATTCTTTTTTATGTTTTTTGAGAAAATACACTTTTTGTTATCACTATTTTTATTTTCAATAGAAAGTAAATTGGTCAAAGAGAGACTCTGTCCTTTTACTTGAATAAAAACGTGTTTATCCTCTATATCAACTTCAATATCATCTTTTGTTTCTATAAAAAGCAGAAAATTATCTTTATCGTAATTCAATATTGCAATTAGACTAGCTACTGCATTTTGATAGTTAAAACCTTTAAGAGCAATAGCTCCACCATTATCCACTTCCTCATCATCAACTGAAACAATTTTATTCATCTATGTATTCCATTTTAACTTGAACCTAATTTTAGTATAAACACATAAATAATTTTATTTCAATAAGTTAGAATTATGCTGTGTTGATTTACCTTAATTTTATCAAAATTCTAAGATACAATATCCTTAATCACCTGATGCATATTTGTGTAAGGACAGCTATTTTCTTCTAATTCCAAGCTATCTGCATTAACTATTGCAGAATCCAAATTATCTTTCAAATCATTAAAAATATCTGTTTTTGCCTTCAATTGCTTAACTGTATACTGGGTTTGGAATTTTCTATTATATTCGGATTGGAATGTTTCACAGCATTCTTTGGCATCTCTAAACGGCTGATTGGTTTTCTTCAAATGCAATAAAAGCCAATATTCATAACAAGGAACCGAAACAGCATCTACAAAACCTGCTTTTCTACATTGCTGAATAGCTTTCTTAAACTTTTCATCATCACAATCATCTTTATCAAAAAGACAATAAATTTGTACGGTTCCTTTGTCTTTAAATAGTTTCTGCTTTTCTTTTGCACTTCTTAAAACATTTGCAGGGCTTGTCCCGTCTGCTTCTTCGGCTTTAATATTAATACCTTTGGCTCTCCCTAATCCCTGCATATAGTATTTTGAAGATTTACTGTCCTCACAAATAAACAGATGCAAGGGGCGTAATTGTTTATTTTTTTGAGTCCTTGCCATCGTTTAGTCTCCATTGATATTGGGAATAGCCCCAAAGATGCCATACATATATTCATTATAAAAAGCACCTTTTTTTCTTTTGATTTGTTTGAAATCACTCAAAGAATACAAATCGCTGGAATAACCATTTTCCTTGGATACAAACCAAATTTGGTCTCTGGTCAGATGCTCTCCATCCATCAAATAGTGAGCGTGAGAAGTGAAGATAAGTTGTGCTCCTTTCGGATTTGTTTCTGGATTGTTGAATAATCCTACCAAATATCTTACTAAATGAGGATGTAAAGATTTATCAAGCTCATCAACAAAAAGTATTTTACCATTTTCCAATACAGGTAATACATCATCAGATAAAGCCAATAAAATAATTGTTCCTTCTGATTCCTCTTCTTCAAAATTGAATGCGACTTCTTTCCCGCTTTCACTTTTGTGTATAGAAAAAAGCCCATCTCTGTTAGAAACTAATCTATCAATATGAATATCTGCCTTGTTTAAAAACTTTGTTTTTTCTTCTAAATCAAGCTCTCTTTTAGCAATATCACTTCTTAAATTTAATTCATACGGGGTTGAAAGAACTGTAATATCCATAACTATCCAATTATATATATTCAATATATGTTGGTCTTGAATATTTCTATTATTCACCAATTCACTAATCAAAAGCCTATTTTTTAAGGTTTGCTTTGCAAATTCTTTATCCAAACCATATGGGCTGACAAAATCTTCTAATGACCGTTTGAACAAACACTTTTCTCTTTTATCTTCTGAAAGTTCGGTGTAAAAAGCTTCTTCCTTCGCAATTTCAGTATCATTTAATTCTATAAAATATCTGTAAGCTATTCCATTTTTAATAAATTCACATTCAAATTTTGAATTTTCTTGTTCATCGCAAAGCTTATATGAGGGAAGCTCCATTGATTCATTTAATCTTTTTAAGTAGCTACTCTCCATTAAATGCTGAAAGTAGTTTATTGCTTCAATAAAATTAGACTTACCAGAGGCGTTAGCTCCAAAAATTGCCGATGAGCTATAAACCCAAGATGCTTTTCTATAAGCAGTTTCAACAGCATTACTAATAGCTCCATTTTTTGTTAATGGTTCCATTGAAAACTCAACACTGTCTTTAAAGCTTTTATAATTACTAAATTTGAAACCTATCAACATATAATCACCATTCTTTGCTAAAATTTTACATAGATTTATTATTAATATAGTTAACATCTTAAGATAAGTCAACAAATACTTTATTTTATCACTCCATTATCATTTTAGAAAACACCTAATATTGGTAAAAATCTAAAATAGAATAAGGCTTTTATAAATTTCCTTATCGGTAAATTTTAATCACAAAAAATTTTTTTGAATAAAAAAATTCCCTATCGGTAAAATTTTGTAGGTTGTTGTATAGAGCTATAATCTACGCAAAATATGCGGAGATTAGACTAGTTATTCTCCGCAAAAAAACAACATCCCAAAATAATCAAATGATTCCGAAAGACATCGCCTAATACCCAATTTTATCAATATCAACATATTGGCTGATTATCTCATTTACTTCTTTTCTGATTTCATCAGTAGGAATAGCAGACCGCCCATCATACTTATCCCAACTACGTGCTTTTTTCAATATTTCGCCTAACGCTTTCGCCATATCATCAGCCTGTTTATGGCGTTCCAATTCAATAGAATTAAAATTTTCACTCTCTGTATCAAATTCAAATATTACCTTCATATTATCTCACTCTACTTCACTTAATTCTTCAATATCTTCTAAATTGCCACATCTACGCAAGTAATCACATCCACCATCAACGGCCACTGCTCCACACTTACAAAATTTGAAATCATTTACAGATACACTTTCTATAATGTCACCACATTTTTTACATCTTATCTTATTTTTTACAATTTTTCTTGCATTAAAAAGTTCTCCTGTATCATCAGATTTCCCTATCATACTTTAATCCCTCATTAATACTAATCATTAAATTACAAAAATCTCATTTTAGAAAATACCCAATATTGGGCATTTTCTAAAATAGAAATTTACCAACCCTACATAAAAAACTGAATTATAACTGAGCAACCCTTGCTTTAATAATCTCTATAACCTTATCATAAACAGGATTATAAGTTTTTTCAGTTGTCGTCATTTCCTTGAGCTTTTCTGCCTGCACAATGATTTCTGCAGCCAATTTATCCAAAATGTCATTAATAAGTTGAGATTTCACACCAAGTTCTTTTGCCATTACCATAAAATTGGTTCTGGTAATTCTGTCAGGTTCATACTCGCCACCGATAGACATTGACATTTCTTTGGCTAGTTGCGGATAAACTTGGGTAGATACCAAATCATACAAAGGAGAAAGAACATACCCGTTCGCGGTATGCAAATAAGAGAAATTCTTTCCGTGAGCATCAGAATTACCAATTAAAAAGTTAAAAGCAATGCTTTTCAGAAAATGCAATTCATCTTTCGCCTTGTTCGCCAGATTATTATGGATGAACTGAAAACATTGCTTAATGCTCGGTCCTCCCTCAGTCCTTTGATATTTTTTATTGGACAGTCCCAAACCTTGGCAAAAATCTTCCTGCTGGATTCGCTGAACAGTATTTTGCCTGTCAAATCGCTTTGTCATATAAGCCGTTACTGAGCCAAACATCCTAATCTTACATTCAGCAACATTTAATCCCATAAGACCTGCTAACTTCATACAAAAATATTCATTATAGATTAAGTCTGGAAAATTCCGATTCTCAGGCTTTAAAATCCAAGTAGAAATATACTTATCGGATGGCTTATAATACTTATCATCATCAGGAAAAATTGTTAAAGCCAGTTTTTCTTGTGCTCCAGCAAGCGATAAACGAATACCTTCACCCATTAATAACGGAGTTTGAGAAAGCTTGTTCAGAAGAGTAGCCAACTCTTCTTCGGATACTTCTTCCAAAGTATCATCAAAAATCGGTGTCATATCTTGCGGATAAAGGGAAACCGCCCCTGCACATTCTCCGCCTAATTCTCTTAATAATGCAAATGGATTGTTGAGCGAAACTTGTTTTATCTGAGCGATTTTCTTCACCACATCACCTTCTGGCAATAAATTAGAAAAGAAACTTCGTGTTTCTTTATCGCCAAAAGCTTCTTTTTGCAACGGAAGCTGATGAGCAATCGCTTCTGTAGCATCATCCGAATATTTGAAGCTCAATCTGGAATTATGCTCTTTTAAAACTCCAATTTTTTTGTTATGAAAATAGACATCAAGCAAATTCATTGATTTTCTCCGTCAATTTTTAATTTAATTCCCAGCATATCCAGAACATATAGCACTTTGCCAATCTGACAGGTTTCTTTGCCCGATTCCAAATCAACAATAAACCGCACACCGACATTGCATAACCCAGCCAGTTGTGGTTGAGTTAATTTTTGCTCTTTGCGTTTCTTTTTTATTATATCTGCCAAATCTTTTGTTTTCATAAATTTCCCTATCGGTAAATTTTAATCACAAAGGAAACCTCTTTAATAAAAAATTTCCCTATCGGTAAATATACACTATTAAACGACAAAATGTCAACAAAAAATTTCCCTATCGGTAAAGTTAACTAACTTTGCTCTTTACAATTAGTGCCAGTTATCCCATAATTTTCAGTATTAATTTCAAGGGTCTTGGCTCTAACGGAGTTCAACAATTCGTCAACTTCGGAGCACCATAACAAAAAGAGACCCTAACGGGTCTTTTTTTGTTATGGTGGATAGAGTTTGCCGTGAGCAAGAGAAGCGACAGTAACCGAAGCGAACGTGCAAACTCTTTGACCGCAGCGTAGTTGTTGAGCACTTTTTAAGTGCGAAACTTACGTAGCCAGACAATCTTTACAAGCTCCTATTTTTGATAGGAGCTTGAAGTTTTATGATTCGAACGTAACACTACCTGCGTTAGCAGGTAGATGTAGACATTCCAGCCCAGCCGTCAGGCTTGCGTAGCTGTTGGGCTGGGCGAACGTAGTTCGGAACAGTTAATACCACTTGCGTTAGCTAGTGGAAGTTTATGATATATTAAAATAATGGGAGCAATGAATTGCTCCCTCATCTTACGGCATTTTCAGCCTTATTATATATGTGTTGACCGTCTAATTAATCTCTGAAAAAAATTACGTCATTCACATAACGTCTCTATTATGCCGATATTATGGTTGAAATGTCAATATTTATATTATAGCCTATATTAAATTATTTGCATATATGGGAGATAGCTATGAAATATCGTCTGGGTCTTGATTTGGGTGTTGGTTCAATAGGAAGTGCCATTATTGAACTCGATAATGAAGGTAATGCAAAAGATATTATTGATGCAGGCGTCCGTATTTTTGAAGTTTCAGAAGGAGCTGAGGAAAGAAGACTTAAAAGAACAGCCCGCAAAAATTTGGTCAGAACAAAAAAGCGGTTGGAGCTTTTAGCTAAAAAACTTTTTGAAAACGGTTTATGGCCAGATGAAAATCCTGAAGGAACCGATAAACTAAAAAGCAAATCTCCTTATAAAATTAGAACAGATGCTTTAAACGAACGACTGGCAAGCCCTTATTATATCGGACGAGCTGTTTTGCATATCGCTAAACACCGTGGAGCAGGTTTTGTCTCGGCTAGTGAAGAAACGGAAGAGGAAATTTTAGAAGAGGGTGAAAAGTCAAAAGCTAAAAAGTCTTCTTATGATATGATGTTGTATCACCTAAAAGAAACAAATTCCAAAACTATCGGCGAATTTTTTTATAATAAAATAATCTCTGGCAAAGGAAACGATAAAACCGTTCGTCAGAAAAAATATGCGATTGAAAAAAATATTGTAGATTATGCCATCCCTCGTTATCTTGTTAAAGATGAGTTCAATCAAATTTGGGATAAACAAGCCGAATTTTATCCGCAAATGAAAAAAGAAAATTTGAAGAAAGAAATTTACGATATTTTATTTTATGAACGTCCGGCAGCACCTTATGCCACAGGTAAATGCATTTATTTCAGGGAAGAAGACCGCCTGCTGAAAGCCCACCCGTTATCGGAAATGCGTCGTATCTATGAAGAAGTCAACAATATTCGCATTTTAAACGATATGTGCAAAAGAAAATTAACCTTGGAAGAAAGAGATTCTATCGTTAATGAACTTTTGCTAAAAGGCCAAAATGCGGGTAAACAAGCAATCAAAAAATTGCTCAACTTGTCGGCACAACACAAAATTTCTTTGGTTGATGACAGAGTAATTAAAGCCTATTTATATTCTCGTCCCGAATTCGCAAATATCGAATATTTGCAAAATATGAACGAAGACGAGCTTTCATCTTTTATTGAGTTTTTGGCAGAACCCAAAATGTCAAAGGATAAAAATGCCCGTTTATACAATGAAGATGCGTTAATCGAGTATCTTAAGCCAATTCTGAAAATTGATGACGAAAAAGAAATCGGCAACCTTCTGACCAAACTGCCCAAAGGGCGGGGAATGTTGGGCATAAGTGCCACAAAAATTATTCTCAAAAAATTAAAAGAAGACGTATTAACACATCGTGAAATTACCGACAAATTAGCTGAAACAGATAAACGGTTTATGGCAGAGGAAGAAATCGCCCGCCAAAATCAGGGAAAATGTTTTCAGCTTCCTTATTATGGAGAAATTTTACAAACAGATACGGCCCCGCTCCCGCCTTTAATGATAAATAACAACAAAAGCCTTAACCCTGATGAGATAAAATGGGGCAAAATCGCCAATCCTGCCGTACATATGATTCTCAATCAAATTCGCTTAGTTGTTAATGAAATTATCAGAATTTACGGCAAGCCATATGATATCAATATTGAACTTGGTCGTGATGTCGGTATGTCAACAAAGAAGAAAAAAGAGTTTGAAAACCGACAAAAACAAAATGAAAAACTTAATGAAGAGGCTAAAAACTATTTAAAAGAACATAAAATTGCCATAAACAATAAAAATATTTTAAAGTATAAATTAGCCAAAGACCAAGGCTGGAAAGATGCCTATAACCCGACACAAAATATTTCTTCAGTATTTACGGGTATGGAAATTGAGCATATTATTCCCCAGGCCAAAGGCGGAACAGATACATATAACAACCTCTGTTTAGTTAATCGCAATGACAACTTAAACAAAGGCGACCGATATGCTTATGAATATTTTGAAGAAGCAAAAATGCCGGAAGAAATCAGAGAAATTCTAAAAAATGCCCGTTCCCGTACCCCTGACAAGTCTTGGCGGTTTGAAGCTGATGCTCGTGAAAAATATGAAGAAAGTGGTGATAAAGAAGAAAGCACCCGTTATCTGACAGATACCCGCTATGTTGCAAAAATGGCACAGCGATATTTGCGGGCTGTTGTCGATTGCTCTGATTGTGACGAAGTTATGCAAAATCGCATTTTGGCGGTTAAAGGCGGACAAACAGCCAAATTACGTCAACGTTGGAATTTATATGGCCTGGAATATGATTTAATGGGGTTTGATATTCCAAGATATGTTGCTTGCTCTCCTTATTGGCTGGAGCAGGATACAGGCGAAATTATAGATGGAATAAACAAGCCCGATATTGATGGCAAATGGAAGTTTTTTGATAAGGCAAAAAATAAAGAATGGCAACCCAAACCCCGTATTGACCACCGACATCACGCAATGGACGCCATAACGGTTGCTTGTGCAAACCGTGGATTGATTCAAAGAATGGCAGAAGAAAATGATATTAACAAAATTCATTATCCATTGCCGTTAACTTCTGTCGAATCCGTAGCAGATTTTAGAAGAAAAGTCATTTCCTGCCTTAAAGATGTCAAAGTTTCGCACAAACCTAATCACAGTAAAGCAGGACAATTCCATAAAGAAACAGGCAGAACCGTTTTGTGTCAAAACCCTGAAGACCCGAATTCTTTAATTACTGTTTATTCTCGCAAAATTTTACAGGTGGTAAAATCTGCTAAAGATTTAACGAAACTGCTTATTCCCGAAACGATTAAAAATGAATGGCACGAGGATATTGCGGAACATAAAGCGAAACAGGCTAAACTAGTACAAGATTTTGAACTTTATATGAATACGGCGGAACAAATTTTAATTGCCGAAAACGAACAAGGCGTTGCCGAAGGTAAAAAAGAAATCAAAATTACCGAAGGAAGAATTTTGTTAAAAGCGTTCCGCATTATTCAGGACAAAGGCCTATGGAAAGGCGATAAATTTAAATACTATTCCAACAGCTCATCTATGATAAATATTCCCAAACATGGTGTCGCTTATGAAGCTCAAAACAACCATTGTGTGGATTTTTACGTTAAAGATGGTAAAGTTGGCTGGGAAGTCATTAAGCGATTTGATGCAAACCAAGCAGACTTTGAACCCCAATGGAAAAAAGAGGGCGGAAAAATTATTTGGTCTGTCCAACAAGGTGATATTTTAGAGCTTGATACGCCTGACGAATGGAAACAATATACTGACAAAGAAAGATGTTTGGCAAAAGTAAAGAAGTTTAGTGAAGGAAAATTTTGTATTGACTACATTGCCGATGCCCGTATGACTTCGCCAAAAGATAAAACATTGGAGTATATGTTTGTAAACAGTATTGAAAAAGGATTGTCATATTATACTTCTCATAAAACACGTAAAGTTGAATTGACGCCATTCGGTAAAATCAAAAAGAAACATAAGGTTCTTTGGAATGGCACGAAGACAGCGGCCTGAAATTCTGACAGGATGGTCGATGATGTGGATAATCTGTATGTTTGACATTCCTGTTCGTACCAAAACCGAAATGCGCAAAGCAACAAGATTCCGCAATCTATTACTCGATAATGGTTTCGTTATGAAACAATTTTCGGTATATATTAAGCCTGTTAAAAGCTTATCTGTCGGACAAACGACGACGAAAAAGCTTTCAAAATTTATTCCAGATAATTCTTCTGTGTCATTTATCTACATTACGGATAAACAATATTTGATGACGGAGAATTATTTAGGCAAAAATTTTGAAGAAAATGAAGAATCGATTCGCGAAAAAAATGGTCAATTATTGTTGTTTTAATCACTAAAAAATGTGTTTTTAAAGTTAAAATAAAGCCTTGAAATGAAATAATTTCAAGGCCTTATGCTATTAGATAGCGTATCAGAGATTAATTAGACGGTCAACTATAACTTGCCATCTTTTATAACCAGGCAGATTTGTAGCGTATCAGAGATTAATTAGACGGTCAACTATAACTCTTTGCGATATAAACCGTGCATGTTACCTAGCGTATCAGAGATTAATTAGACGGTCAACTATAACCCCTCTTTTCTTCTTATTTTTGAAAGGATAAGCGTATCAGAGATTAATTAGACGGTCAACTATAACGATAGCCTTGCGGATACTAACTTTCTTGAAAGCGTATCAGAGATTAATTAGACGGTCAACTATAACTGTCAGGAATAAACAAACAAATTCACAGCAAGCGTATCAGAGATTAATTAGACGGTCAACTATAACTACTCGTCTTTTGAAGCAGTACAGCAAGCTAGCGTATCAGAGATTAATTAGACGGTCAACTATAACGGTAAAACCGCTCTTATCATTGACCACGTTAGCGTATCAGAGATTAATTAGACGGTCAACTATAACGTATTTCTCAATTCTTTTAATGCAGGAGATAGCGTATCAGAGATTAATTAGACGGTCAACTATAACGGGGCAATCTTGCGTTGCTTGGTATGCTGTAGCGTATCAGAGATTAATTAGACGGTCAACTATAACCATTGATGATATACAATTTCCGCCGCGACAAGCGTATCAGAGATTAATTAGACGGTCAACTATAACGGGAATACAAAAAGAGCCTGCGTCTGATTCAGCGTATCAGAGATTAATTAGACGGTCAACTATAACTGTCGGCACCATTTCTAATGCGGTTGTAGAGCGTATCAGAGATTAATTAGACGGTCAACTATAACATTAGCTGATGCTGTATTTGCCATCTGCTGAGCGTATCAGAGATTAATTAGACGGTCAACTATAACTATATCGATAGGGAGCTGTAGCTATGAAGTAGCGTATCAGAGATTAATTAGACGGTCAACTATAACTCAACTGGTGGATATCAAACTTTTGGTTGTAGCGTATCAGAGATTAATTAGACGGTCAACTATAACGTAACATATCTCCTCTCGGTTATGAAGAATAGCGTATCAGAGATTAATTAGACGGTCAACTATAACACGCCAACTTTAAAAACTTTACCGTATTTTAGCGTATCAGAGATTAATTAGACGGTCAACTATAACTGCAGCAATTCTCACCCAATGGAAATTTTGAGCGTATCAGAGATTAATTAGACGGTCAACTATAACCTCATCGTGCCGATCTGACACAATGTCAATAGCTTATCAGAGATTAATTAGACGGTCAACTATAACTAGCTTTTAGCATAAGTTGATTTAATTTTTAGCGTATCAGAGATTAATTAGACGGTCAATGTTCTCATGAATAATTTATTTTGATAATTCATATTGAGGATATTTAAGCAATACTTTTTTATATTCAAAACTTGATACTAAGCTACTGACAAAATCGTATATTGCTTCATTTAAAGTAACCGCCCCTTTACCTGTAATCATAGGAAATACAATAAGCTTTGCTAAATTTCTTTTTATTTCTGTATTTAATTCAATATTATCAGTATCAACAATTTTATTTACTTCATCAAAAACCAATTTATCGGCTATTGCCCTGAATGGTTCTATCAAATCATCAACCAGGGGGAGCGAATTAGTTTTTCCACAATGTTTTAGCCCCAAATAAGGCAATAAACCATTGCCTGAAACAGCCCTGGCTACCATAGCTCTTAATATGGTATAAGCATAATTAAGCAAAATATTTATATCGGGATTCAACCTGTTACGCACAAATTGTTTGCCGAACAATGATTTAAAATATAAAGCCGCAGCCATTCCTTCATTATTACGAGCATCATCGCTTAGAGTATCTTTGGCTAAAATTTTTAATCTTTCAATATTTTTGTTATCAGGAAAAAAATATTCCAAGACAGAGGCTTGATTTAATATTTTATGCTGGACAATACTTTTCCATAAATTTTTCTGTAATGGTCTGGAACAATCTATTTGCTGCTTTATTCGATGTGACGTCAGCCAATGCCCCGTATATGGCACAGCTATGGTTGATGGTAAATATTTTTTGTCGCAGAATATAATATTTCCTCCCTGTTCAATGACAGCATTGACTATATTTTTAGATATAACAGCATTATCTGCCGACAATATTAAAGATAAAATATTATCTAAAGGAATCTCTTGTTTTTGTTTCTTCTCATTTTCTATAACAAGAAATCCCCGATATAATGATAAGAGAAAACCATTATTTGAAATTTCAATAATTTGCCTATCCATTTTCCAATCTCCTGCTATACATATTTTACTTATTGCCAATAATGATATGAAAAAAGCCTCCTTTGCGGGAGGCTTTTGTTTGAGAGCAGATTCGGCAAAGGTTTCAATATAAACGAGTGCCGTTTAGATCCATTCCGATTACCCGATTGCGGCCATGTTGGTAATGCAGGGTCATTTTGTCACCGGGTTTGGGGGTTCCGTACTCTTTGTTTAATCCGAAATGCATAATTCCACCGGTTGAATCCTGAGCGGTGATACTCCATTTGTGGCTTTCGGATACGCTCTTTACGCTCAAAATAACTATATTCATAATGTTGATAATAAAAGATTATACCGAAAATATATGAAAAAAAATAAATTATGTCAAGATCTTACATCATGAATAACCTTATATGTGAAAATCGGCCGGTCGAAGGGGCAAAAAGAGGATAAGGGGCGGAAAATCTTTGACGAGGCCGGTTGAGTAGGATAATAAAAAAGTGTTTTCGGTTAATGAAGCGATTGAGAAATGTCTGAAAAAGATTTGGCAAAACTGCTGCTTGAATGGTATGTCCAACATGGGAGGGAACTGCCTTGGCGGGTAAAGGGAGGCGCGCATCCCAATCCGTATGTTATTTTGGTTTCGGAGTTTATGCTGCAGCAGACGACCGTAAAGGCGGTTATTCCGTATTTTTGTCGGTTTATGGAACGTTTTCCGACGGTTGAAGTTCTGGCCGCCGCTTCTTTGGAAGAGGTTTATCACAGTTGGCAGGGGTTGGGATATTATTCGCGGGCACGTTCGCTGCAAACGACGGCTAAAATGATTGTTGAAGATTTTGGCGGCGTTTTTCCCAAAAGCCGGAAAGAGGTTCTGAAACTGAAGGGAATCGGTGCTTATACGGCAGCCAGTTTTTTGGCTTTGGCGTTTGATTTGCCGGAAACGGTTATTGACGGAAACGTTATCAGGGTGATTTGCCGTTTATACCATCTGACGGAACCGGCTGCCGAAATTGGCGAGCTTATTCGGGAGAAGGCGACGGCGCTGACCGACAAGGAACATCCGGCGGATTATGCTTCGGCAATTATGGATTTGGGGGCGGTGGTTTGTACGCCGAAAAATCCGCAATGCCTGATTTGTCCGTGGCGGGATTATTGTCAGTCCAAAGGAAGCGGAAATCCGGAAGACATACCGGTTCGCCTTAAAGCGGAGAAGAAGGCAAAACAGGGATTTGTGTATCTTCTTTATAATCATAAAGGCGAGATATTTGTTCGGAAAAGAACAGAAAAGGGATTGTTGTCGGGGCTTTATGAATTTCCCTGGGGAGAAAATGAGATATCTTTCGGTTCGGCAGACGTTTATGACAGCGGCTGTGAAGTTACTCATGTCTTTACGCATTTTAAGCTGACTTTGCGGATTTTTGCCGGAAAGACCGAAGAGGCGCGTTCTGACGGAAAATTTGTTGCTCCGGAACGGCTTTCGGAATTAGCGATGTCGACTTTGATGAAAAAAGTTTGGGTCGCGGCAGAAAAAAAGAAAAGTTGACATTTTTGTCAATTAGGCTAACATAGAAATGTATTTTTGTATTATGATGTTTAATGTTTAATTTTTTATTCTATGAAACAAACAAGCGTTATTTTTGACTTTATTCAGCTCGTTAATTCTATCAATCGGTATTATGAGCAAAATGGCAAGAGAGGTGCGGAAGCCCGTGAGATGATTGTCAAATCCGGCTGTACGTCGTCTTTGCCGCTGGCTTTGCAAAAAATAAGCAAAGATTGTGAGGTTCGGTCATATAATTTGTATGATGCGGCAAATATTACTTTGCCGCGAAGACTGCTTTTGCGCGAACGGGTTTGGGGTTTGAAACTTGGGAATCAACTCATTTTTGATCTTGAGGATTATGCCTTGGACAGCGTTTTGAAGAAAGCTTTGCGTTTTCCGATGGCAAAGGTTTATTCCGACCGTCAGATCGAGTATTATATGAACGGAGACCGGGTGATGCGCGTGGCGGATCCGATTGGATTGGTTGATTTTCGCGAACAGCCGCTTTTGAGCGACTTGCAACCGATTGATGCAAAGCAGCTGGAGGTTGTTTATCCTGGGCTTTTAGGTGATCTTATGAAGGAATATTCCGAAATTAAGCCTCAAAACTGGCGTTTTATGACGGACAATGAGGTTAGCTGCATTATAATGGCAATGGATGAATACTGCGATGTTTACCTGCCGTTTGCCGATTATTTAAATCGGCAGAGAGTTTATAAGGCTGAAGTTAAAGGCAATATTTCCAAGCTTAGCAATGTTGGCAATTTGCAACAGGCATTTAAATGGTATGCGGAAAATTTACGCAAAGGAAATTATTCCGTTTTGGCGCAAGATGATAAACTGCATACCTGTTTGTTTACACAGTATGTTGACAATGATGGCTATTATAAGGTTCAAAAAACACGGCTTTCTTTTTTGTGCGGCTATATCGATTTGACTTATGAACAAGCTTTGGAGGTGGTTTCTGAACCGTCTGATTTACGCCGAGCCGTTATGGCCGGAATGAAACGTTTTTGCGTTACTGTGGACGGACAGGTTGTAGATGCGGCCAAGGTGGTTGGCAGCAGTCATTATTCTTCCGGAAATGAACGGATTATTCTGGTTCCCGAATTTGTTTATGAAAAATGGGGGCGGGAATTTTCGGAGGCTGTGGTTGGTTTGTTGAGTCGGAAACGTAAGTTTTCATATAAATCATACAGTAATGATTTTATGTATAACTTATCAGGAAGAACCTTGAAGCAGTTTGAAATGCTTAAACAAATCGGATCACTAGGGTTGAAAGCGGTTTGTACCGCGGCAGTTTGTTCGGTCGCAGTCAGCGGAGTTGTGGTTACAGGGTATTGCGGTGTCCGGACGGCTCAGTTTATTGGTTCCGGCGCGAAAGCAGTATACGGAACAGTAACGACTACCGGCGGTGCTGTTGGCAGTTTGGTTACAACAGCTGCTAAAGCAACAGTCGGTTTAGTCAAGTCGGGTGGTATCGGTAAAACAGCGAGACGTTTGGCATTTACGACGGGCAAATGTGCCGGAGGTTTGGCTGCCTCGGGGCTTCCTAAACTGGGAGGAGCCGGGAAAATAATGGGCGTTGGGGTCTGTAGAGGTTTGGAGGAACTGGCCATTGGAGCGATTTCTTCGTTTGGAACAACCTTTGGGCGAATCGCCGCTTTGGCTGTTCCGGTGTGTGGTAAGATGGTTCGTAAGGGTGTTCTTCAAGATATTAAGAATGTTGTTGCTTCTTGCGGGAGTGATAAAAGTGAAAATATAGTAAAAGTAATTTATGACAGGCCTCGTTCTTGGGGGTATGCAGTTTCAGATTGATGTTTTTCAAAATCTGAGTGAAGAATGTTCCGAAGTTGAATACTCTGTGGAAATTTGGATTTGAGGAGATGTCCATGGGGATATTACTGAAGAATCTAAACAAAAAGACACCGGTGATTAGCCGGTGTCTTTTTGTTTTAATCGGATTAATAATCTTTAATTGTGGGCGACAGCTTGGGAATAAGTCGGTATGTTACTTGAAAAAATGGAAAAAAACGCTAAATTTAAAGCATAAAGTACTGGTAATTATGTTACAATTATGTTACAATAACCTTGTCAGCATAATTGGTGGGAGGTTGACATGAATAAGTTTGAACAGAATTTTACTCGCGTGTTAAAATGTCATGAAACCGAGGTAAACGAAGGAAACCTTCAGGTTATTGACCGCCTTAAAAAGCTGGAACAGCTGAATCGCCAGAAAAAACAGCAGCTTGATTTTCAGCGGATGGTTTCAATCCGTTCTTCCAGATATTTATAAGTACCATTGGCAAAGATGAAAATAACGGCCGGCAGGATGCTGGCCGTTATTTTTTGCGGTGAAAAAAATGTTTAATTCTTGAAAAAAAGCTTGCAAATTGAAATTAATTTGACTATACATTCAACGGTGAATGTTATGTTTGCTGGAAATGGGTTATGGTGAGAAAAACAAAGGAAGAGGCTGAAAATACCCGCCGTGAGATATTGAAAGCGGCGTTGGAAGTTTTTTATCAAAAGGGGTATTCGCGGACGACGTTTGACGAGATTGCGGCGCGAATCAACCTGACGAAAGGCGCTGTTTATTGGCATTTTAAAAATAAACCAGATTTGTTGGTAGAGCTGATTAAAGAGCAGTTTTTTCAGAAACAGATGACCTGTTATGATGCCGATAACTGGACATCTTTGCGAGAGGCGATGGTTGACAGCGCAAAAAGGATACATGAAGATACGGAATATCGCAAATTTCTGTTTTTTGTGATGTTTCAGATGGAATGGTCGGAGGCGATGGTTAACAAAGTGGGGGATTCTATCCGTGGAATCAGAGATTACCCCCAGCAACAGTTAAAAGAGGCATTGACTAATATTCAAAAAAACGGTGAATTAGGTAAAGAGGCTAATATTGATGAACTGTCCCTGGTTCTTTTGCATTTATGGAAAGGGGCGCTGGGAGATGAAATTGGAAAATTCAGTCATAAAAATTTTCCGGAAATGATTGCTAAGAGTGTTGATTTGGTTATTGCAGGTATTAAAAAAGAGAGGTCTTAAATGCAAGTGGGAAAATTGAAAAACAGAGTAATTATCCGTCAGGTCTTATTGCTGCTGCTGTGCGGTGCGATCGGGTGGTATTTGAAAGGGAAACTGACACCCCAAATGCCGGGCTTGTCTGCCATGGGCGGCGGGGAACCGTCGGTTTTGGTGCAGAAGATTACTGCATCCAACATTTCTCCGCAGGCGGCTTATATTGCTCATGTCGAGCCGATAAAAAGCGTAGATTTGAAACCTCAGGTGGCCGGGTACATTGAAAAGGTTTTGTTTGAGGAAGGCAGCCAGGTCAATGAGGGTGATGTTTTATTTGTGATTGAGCAGGAAAAATACAAGGCAACCGTTTCTCTGCGCGAAGCCGAATTAGATGCGGCAAAGGCCAATCTGGTGAAAATGGAGCGTGATTATAAGCGTCAGGTTTCTTTGTCTAAACAGAATATTGCTTCCAAAGCTACTTTTGACAATGCCGAGAGCAATTATCTGCAGGCCAAAGCTGCGGTCAAACAGGCTGAAGCCAATCTGGATCTGGCCAAAATTGATTTGGACTATACCGAAATCAAAGCACCGTTCAGCGGTTATATCGGCAAGGCCTTGGTTCGCGAGGGAAACTATGTCAGCTCTAATTCGACAAGTCTGGCCAGAATCGTGCAGGTTAACCCAATCCGGGTGGCTTTTTCGATGACTGATAAGGACTTTTTGAATATCCGTCAGGAGTATAAAAATGAAAAAAATGCCAATATCCGGACGCAACTGGTTTTGCCGAACGGAAAAATTATGCAGAATCATTTTATGTCCCGTTTTAATGACAATGAGGTTAATTCTGATACGGCGACGATTGCGGTTTATGCCGAATTTAACAATGACGAAGGGTATTTGGTACCGGGAAACTATGTCAAGATTATGATCGGCACCAAAGATGACGTTACGGCTCTGCTGGTTCCGCAGGCGGCTGTTGCTCAAGATGAACACGGAAACTATGTGGTTGTGGTTGACGACAATGATATTGCAACGCAGCGCCGCGTTGTTCTGGGTGATGTTGTGGGTGAAAATCAAGTTGTCATGGACGGTTTGGCGCAGGATGAGAAAGTGGTGATCCAGGGGTTGCAGAAAGTCAGCGACGGCCAGAAAGTCCGTTCTTCGTTGATTGATGCGACAGAAGAGGAGCTCTAAGCAGATGTTTTCTAAGTTTTTTATTGAAAGACCGCGTTTTGCGATGGTTATTTCCATCGTATTGACGCTGGCCGGGGCGATTGCCGTATTTTCGCTGCCTATTTCTTTGTATCCGGAAATTACGCCGCCGGAAGTTACCGTTTCGGCGAACTATCCCGGTGCCAGCGCAGAAGTGTTGGCAAATACCGTCGGTATTCCGCTGGAGGAAGAAGTCAACGGCGTGGAAGACATGCTGTATATGAGTTCTACTTCCGAAAACTCGGGGAGCTACCGTTTGACGGTTACGTTTGCCGTCGGAACCGACCCCGATCTGGCGCAGGTTAAGGTGCAAAACCGAATTCAGCAGGCTTTGACCAAATTGCCGGAAGAGGTTCAGCGTCAGGGGATCAGCGTTAAACGGCGTTCTTCGGACATTTTGGGTTTTATTACCGTATTGTCTCCGAATCGTACGCATGATAAGCTGTTTTTGAGCAACTATGTGGAGAACAATATCAAAAACAACTTGAGCCGTGTTTACGGTGTGGGCGAGGTCAGCGTTCATGCTTCCAAGCTGAGTATGCGCGTTTGGCTTGATGCGGATAAGATTGCCGCGTTGAATTTGCCGGTTTCTTCAGTTGTGGCGGCAATTGAGAGTCAGAATTACCAGCCGTCGCTTGGTTCTATCGGCGCGATGCCCGGTGACGGGACGCAGCAGATGGTTTATTCGCTGCAAACCCAGGGGCGTATTAATGAGGTTGAAGACTTTAAGAATATTATTGTCCGTACGGCGGAGCAGGGCGGTTTGGTTCATTTGGGCGACATTGCCAAAGTTGAGATCGGCGAAGAGAACTATAAGGCAACTTCCGAATTTGATGGCGCACCTTCGGTTTCTATTGCGGTTAACCTGCTTTCGGGGGCCAATGCTTTGCAAGCGATGGAAGCTTTGAAAGCCGAGCTGAAACGTTTGGAGCAGTTCTATCCTGATGATTTTGAGGTGGCAATCGGTTATGATGCTACCGAATATATTCAATCCTCAATTGAAGAAGTGGTTATGACGTTGGTTTTGACTTTTGTTTTGGTTATCGGCGTTTGTTATTTGTTCTTGCAGGATTGGCGGGCAACATTAATTCCGACGCTGACCATTCCGGTTTCCATCTTTGCGACATTTGCGGTTTTGCTGGCGCTGGGTTTCAGTATTAACATTCTGACGTTGTTCGGGTTGGTATTGGCAATCGGCCTGGTCGTGGACGATGCGATCGTGGTGGTTGAGCGTGTGCTGTATTTGATGGAGACGGAAAAGCTGGCTCCGAAAGAAGCGGCCATTAAGGCAATGGAGCAGGTGTCGGGCGCTGTTGTCGCGACAACGCTGGTTCTGCTGGCAATTTTTGTGCCGGTCGGATTTTTGGGCGGTATTACCGGTCGAATTTATCAGCAGTTTGCGGTGGCGATTTCAACAGCGGTATTTTTCTCGTCTGTTAATGCTCTGACTTTGTCTCCGGCGTTGTGCGCAACATTGCTGCGGCCGTTGAAGCCTTATACCAGCGGTCCGCTGTTTTGGTTTAACAAAGGCTTGGGAAAAGCGCGCGACCGTTATACGGCGATTGTGGCGATTGTCGGGCGCAAAGTTAGTGTTATTGCGCTGATGCTGGGTATTTTGCTGCTGGCGTGCTGGTCGCTTTTGAGTATCAGTCAGACCTCATTTATTCCGAGTGAAGACCAAGGCGTTATTTTGGCGAATATTCAGCTGCCGGAAGGCGCTTCGCGCGAACGGACCGAGCAATTGATCCGACAGATTTACCCAACGTTTAAAGAAGAACCCGGTGTTGCCCACGTTATGAATGTTATCGGGGTCAGCATGATTGGCGGCGGCGGCGAAAATGTGGCCTTTATGATTGCGATTTTGGATCCGTGGTCTATGCGTACCGATCCGGAATTGCTGTCCACCAATATTTTGAACCGTATCAGGGCCAAGCTGGCATCGGTTCCGAATGCGGAGATTAACATGTTTGAATTTCCGGCAATTCCGGGGTTGGGAAACAGCGGCGGTATGGATTTCCGCCTGCAATCGCTGGACAGCAGCGATCCGAAGAAGATTGATGCCGCTTTGCAGGGCTTTTTGGCAAAATTGAACCAATCCCCCGAAATTATGTATGCATTCTCGACCTATACGGCCAAGACGCCGCATGTTTATCTGGAGATAGATAAAGAGAAGGCGGAAAGCATGAAGGTTACCGTTGGCAGCATTTATGAGGTTCTGGGGGCTTATCTGGGGTCGCAGTATGTTAACGATATTAACTTCGGTACTCAGGTGAACAAAGTGGTGATTCAGTCCGACTGGAAATATCGCAAGGATATTGACAGTATTAAGAATCTGTATGTTCAGAGCCAAACCGGCGAAATGGTGCCTCTCGGCAGTTTGATTAAGCTGACCAAGGTTTTGGCGCCGCGTACGGTTGAACGTTATAACCAATATCCGAGTGCGACGGTAACGGCAATGCAGAGTTCGGCAGTCAGTACCGGCCAGGCAATGTCCGCTGTTGAGAATCTGACTAAGTCGCTGCCGAAAGGCTTTAGCTATCAGTGGTCGGGTATGAGTTTTCAGGAACAATCAAACCAAGGGCAAATCGGCTATTTGATTGTGTTGGCGGTGACGTTCGGATATCTCTTCCTGGTTGCCCAGTATGAAAGCTGGTCGACGCCGATTCCGGTGTTGACTTCGGTAACCGTGGCGATGCTCGGGGCTTTGGCCGGATTGTTTGTGACCGGTTTGCCGTTGAGTATTTATGCACAGTTGGGATTGATTTTGCTGGTCGGTCTGGCAAGTAAGAATGCAATTCTGATTGTGGAATTTTCCAAGGAAGAGCGTGAGCGCGGTACATCCATTGTCAAATCGGCAATGGTCGGAACCAAAGAACGTTTCCGTGCGGTGCTGATGACGGCGTTTACCTTTATTCTCGGTGTTGTTCCGATGATTGTGGCAACAGGTGCCGGTGCAGCCAGCCGTATTGCCATCGGCGTTCCGGTATTCTACGGAATGTTGCTGGGAACAGCACTTGGTCTGTTGGTGATTCCGTTGTTGTATATTTTGTTCCAGACGATGCGGGAAAAAACTTATGAGTTATTCCGCAAGTAGAGGACAAAAATGAAATAAGCGCCCGGTTTTCTCAAATCGGGCGTTTTTTGTGTTGGGCAGGTGTTAACCAATAACTGTCCTCTCCTTGATTGCGTTAGAGCCCCTCAATCAACAACTGTCACCCCTTGGCTGCGACAGCAGCCATCAAGGGGTCTACGTGGTTAAGGAATCAATGTTAACCTGGACTCCGGCTCGGAGGCCGGAGTGACAGATAAAAAAATAGGCCGGAGTGACAGGAAGGGGGAAAACGCTGTGCTGTGACAGGAAAAGGTTAATTCGTAGATCCCTGGACGTTTTCTTACGAAATCGAGGGATGACTCTATGGGTGGACGATTGCTGACGCAATCGGGGGATGACTTATTAGGGGACGATTGTTGACGCAATCAAGGGATGACAAAAAAGGGGGGGGGGATTTAAAAAGGGAAAGAGCTGCACCTTGGGGCACAGCTCTTTTTATATAATAGTATCGGAAAAGCCCAAGAGGGCTCTCCAATTAAAAATGAACCGTCACCGAAGCAGTAACCATAAACTGGCCTTTTTGCCAGTTTCCTGATAATACTTCGTCTTTATCTGCCTCATTGAGGTTCTCGACGAAAGCGCCGATGTTCTCAATAAAGTCTTTTTCCTTGGACATTGTTAAATAATTAACGCCGACACGAAGTTGAGCGTGTTTAACAAAATTCCAAGAAAATTCTGCAGCACCACCGTAGGTGATATTCGGTATGCACTGCAAGTCTCGCAAGCGTGTATTGCCTTCAGAATCTTCAAATTTTCGAAGACCCTTGCATTGTACCTTACCTCCGATGAGGGGGCTAATGCTGATGTCAATACCAGTCGCCTTGTAGAAACCACTCTGACTTGGAATTAAGTCGAAAGAGGGTTTCAACACAAACCAAGAGTGGTTAGAAACGATACTCTTGGTCAGGTTTACCATTCCCTGAACTCCCAGGCGGAAGTGATCAGAAAAACGGCGGCCGGCTTCGAGGCCTATCATATGTTCGCCGTCGGTAGCGTAGCCGTAGCCTGCACCAACGTACCAGTTTGACGACCCATGAAGGACGTCTAACTTCACATCCTCGGCCTTTTCGATGGCCTTTTTTTCTTCTGTTGTGGGCACAGCATTGAGCCGTGTCGCGCTAATACGCTTGATTTGTGCGTTAGCACTTACAATTGACAACAGAACTACTAATATAAATAATACTGACTTTTTCATTTTTTTTAATTTTGTGTCCCTCCAAGGCCTAAATGAACAGGCTTGAGGAGGGACGATGAAACAATATAAACTTTTTATTGCCACTGCTTTGGTATGGAAACCATTGCAGTGGACTTGCATATATTAATCGGTTATCTAACCTTGAAATAAATATAAGAATCGCCGTTCTTGATTTTTAACATACCGTTTTCTATGGTACCTACAGCGATAACCGGATCTGAACAACCTGTGGTCAAGACATCCTGAGCACCAAACAAGCGGGTATAACCGTCTGCATAGTATGCCCATTCGCCATTGCCCATAACCAAATTAGCCGGGTTCCGGTCAGAACCTGTTCCATTCAACGTAGCACTCGGGATGTTCGCAAAAGTCATAGCCGGTTTTACCAGCGGAGATTTTGAAACATCAACAGAAGTCTTACCGCTCTTGAAGGTATAAGAATCATTGTAAATGATGGTCTTATTACCGCAAGCGATAACCAAGCTCAACATTGGTTTGGTATCCGCATCCACAGTTACCGTGATTGCGCCGCCTACGATTTTGTCAGCATCAATGATAATCGGCTCAACAGGTTTTTCAACCTTAACATTAAAGTTAGTTGTGCTGTTATCAAAGTGATTGTTGAAACCGTAGCGATAAGTCACTGAGGAAGCCCAAACATTGTAATTGCCAGATGTCGTCGGAGACGTTACCTGATCTTTGCTCGGGTTTTCAACAGCAATCTGAGTCGGCAAAAACTCTAACTTCTGACCGGCTAACATGATATAAGCTGCACCGTTGGTAACAGTTATCTCATGGTTGAACTTATTGTACACGGCAGTCATATTCTGCTTTGTATAAGTTATAACAGCCTTACCAGACTCAGCGTTAGAAGTTGAAGAACTTCCGTTGTTAAATCTGGTGAAATCAAAAGTATTGTTCTTGCTGACAAGGTCTGCAATTGTTCCGAAAGTAGCACCAGCAGAAGTGTACACAAGCTGCATTGTGGTATCTCTCTCAACGCCCTTGGAATTTTTAATGGAAGCCTTCATTGTGGCAGTCCAATAGCCATTCACAAAGTCAATAGATTTAGAGATTGCCTTTGCAAAGATGTCCGTTGTCGGATCTTCCGGATCCGGGTCAACCGGAGTATCTTTCTTCTCCTCGTAACGCAAGATCTGAGTCGAAGAAGCGATATCAGCATTCTGAACAAGTAAAGCAAAGTTTACTTTGTCTTTGAACACGGATTTGCTTGCATCTCCAAAGTCCTGAGTTCCCAGAGAAGACCCTTTCTTATAAGCAGAAGCTTTTACTTCAACTTTTGTGCTGTTTCCAGCCTTACTTGTTAAAGTAAACTCGGCCAAATAAGAAGACGTTACTTTTACGTTAGCGCCTGCAAAGATGAAATTGCTTTCATATTTCTTTACTAAACCGCTTACGCTCAAGGTTCCGGCTGTTGAGGAATAATCCTCGCTTCCCTTTTCCGTCATGGACGGCGTAGTCGTATTATAATTACGGCTTTCGGTCAGCTTTTCATCTTCAGCGTTCTGAGAAGCCTGATGACGGATTGAAATTTCTTCTCTTGTTGGGTCGCTATTACTCCAATAGTGGATAACATCCATGATGTAATAGTTGTCCTTCGGTTCGAAGTTTTCCACCGTAATCCCCGTTTCTTTGTTTTCACTCGGATCCGGAGTATCGTTAACCTTATTCAGGATAACATTGGCTTTCAGATTTTCTACAGAACCACCGTTAAATACGGCATTAACCTTGTGAGTTAATGTTTTTGATGTTTCTGTAGAGGCCGTCTCCTCAACACTTTTATCCGACATAACATACTTGCCATAGGCAAGTTGTTTAGAAGTACCATCAGGGAATTGGATGGTCGGGATTTCAAAAATACCTTTGAAAGTCATAGCCGCGCGATTGGTGCGGTTGGTCATAGCCGTATAGACTTCATTGATATTAATGCGACAGTTACCGTCTACATCCACAAGTCGGCTTTCGCCTGTGGCGGCAAGTTCGGTTTCAGTCGTTTGTCCCAGCGTCCAGTCCAAAGAGGTTACATTCATTGTTATGTCTTTCGGAGTCTCCGCACGGTGATTCAATGTTACAGAAAAACTTCCAATCTCTTTCTGAGACAGATCATCGTAGATAACGACAATTGTTCCAGTAGTTTTATTGTTCGTGAAGTTATTGTTGATAACATCATATCCCGTAATTTCAGGATCCGGTGTAGGCAGTGGATCTGGATTTTCACCAGCTCTCTTGACATACACATTAGCGATAACGAAAGACATAATACGAGAAATGTCTTTCAAACCGCTATTGGCTACCGTTACGCGAACTTTTACAGTCATGGCATATTTGTCATACCCTTTTTGATCGGAAGTTACCTTAACGGTTTCTTTTCCGACGTACTCAGGTTCAGACCAATCTGCCGAACAAAGGTCGCTTACAGTTTTTCCTTCAAAAGACAAGCTTTCGACGGACGTGTTAGCGGTAGCTTTTAATACCACCTGGCGAGAGCCGCCAAATGATAATGTGTATAATTTTCCGTTGGTTGTGTTCTGAGCGAACTCCAAAGTTCCGGTGGCGTTGTCCATTTCGTCAACAGAAGTAAACACCATGTTCTTGCTCAGCCCATACAAGCGGGTGAACAAGTTTGTTGTGTAACTCTGAGACTTCTGCTCGTGCTTTTGCTCGTTTTCGTCATTCTTATCGCGGTATTCAATGTCCGCGGTGTAAGTATGAGAAACGCTTGCGTGAGCATAGCCCTCCTGTTCCTCGTCGGAGTAGGAACGCAGCGTCGACTTAGTCAACGTAACGTTCTTGGAAGACTTCCAGTCGATGCTAGTTGCCTTGCAATCGGACTTGAAGACATCATAAACGTACCACTCCGGATTAATAGGATCTGGATCCGGCTTTGGCGTTGGGTTCGGATCGATTAAATAATCTTTTTCTCCACAAGACGTGAAAGAGAAAGAAACACATACAGCTGTAAGGATCATGACTATCGTCATGAAAACCTTAGAAAAAGAAATTTGTCTCATGATTTTTTTGTTTTAATTATTTATTTTTTTTATTTTTTCTTCTTTTGGGAAAATATCTTTTGGGACAGTATGCGAAATAACCGAACGGTTTTTCTGAATTTACTTTTGGTTTGATTTGATTAATATATGTTAACGTGCTTAAATTGCTTCATTAATTCATACTAATACTGAGCGAACGCTCTCCAAAAGAATTTTGCATACTATAATTGTAATTTGTCAATTATCAATATAGCACGAAATCAATTAAAAAACAATAAAAATATCTATAGAATCGCGATATTTTTTTAATTTTGTAATAAAATTGTAACAAATCTGCAAAGTCTGCTTTGGTGAAAAATTTCGGAAACTGACAAAATATTGTTGCAAGGCAGCGAAAAATATGCTATGGTTAAACCAATTTTTTAGAAACAACAATAAAATTCAGTTTGCTTTAGGAAAAATTTATGAAAATCATACAAAAAATCAAAGTGTTACGGCGCCAGGAGATGCGGCCGCTGCTCAAGCCGGCGGTTTTGGCGCTGGTGTTGGGTGCTGCTTATGGGCTGGGGAAATGCAGCGGAGAAAACAACGGAGAGCGTCGTTTAGCCGAAAAAGACCGGCAATTTGCCGCCAAAGAACAGGCCTATTTGCGCAAAATTGATGATTTGAGTATCAAGGCCAATCCGTTTCGTTTCTATGAAATTGACGGTTCGGGGCACGAGGTGGCCGAGTTTGAGAAGATTCGCCGCGAGCCGATGCCCGAAGAAATGAGAAACCGTTTTGGGAAGTATCGGATGCGGGAAATCAGCCCCGAAGAGATTGTACGTTTGGATACGCTTTTGGAAAGAAAAGGGATTGAACTGAAGGATTATGAACAAAAACCGGAGCGTTTGCAGGCTTTGTCGGCGCGGCTGCAAGACACAATCGGGGTGATGGGCGATGAGAGCTATTTGCAGGATGCGGCGGAATACCGCCGGCTGATGGTGGCGGAATTGTGCCGCTTGAGCCGGGCAGGGCACCGCCGTCATGATTTTCGGCCGTTTAAGATGCGGGATGAAGATTTGGCTTTGGAAGTCCGGATGCGCCCGGCCGTCATTAACACCAAGCTCAGGGCGGCGGCGTATCGGAATGTTTATGAATACCGCCGCGACGTTTTGCGGGTTGAGCTGATGCGGCGGATTTTGGAAATGCGGCAAATTGTACGAAAAAACAACGAGATTATAGAAGATATGCGCAGAGCGGACAGTTTGGTTTTTGCAAACGACAAAGAAGCAAAAATCAAACGTCTGCGTCGGACGCCGCCAGAAGTGCCGGTGCCGTACGAGGCTTTTATGCAGAAATTTTCTCCGCAGGCGGTCTGGGCGAGGTAGTTTTTTCCGGCGCTGCGAGTCGGCCGGCGACTCTTCTGATTTTGTGCATAAATCCGGGAATCAAAAATTTTTCTTGTAGAATCGTTTTAAGTGTTATAAATTCCTCAATAGTTTTTCTATGAACCGGTCGGGCGGCGTTTCCGCGCGGCTGAATTTTAACTATTGCTATAGGAGCTATAATAACCATGAGTAAATGGGTATATACATTTGGTAACGGCCAAGCCGAAGGCGACGCCTCCATGCGTAATCTCCTCGGCGGTAAAGGTGCCAACCTTGCAGAAATGAACAAGGTCGGTCTGCCGGTACCTCCGGGATTCACCGTCACAACGGAAGTTTGCACGTATTATTACAACAATAATCACCAGTATCCTGCCGACCTCAAAGATCAGGTTCGCGAGGCTGTTGCCGGCGTTGAGAAGATTATGGGCAAAAAATTTGCCGACGCCAATAATCCGTTGTTGTTCTCGGTTCGTTCCGGCGCCCGCGTTTCGATGCCGGGTATGATGGATACGGTTTTGAACCTCGGTTTGAACGACGAAACCGTTAAAGCTCTGGCTAAAGCTTCCGGAAGCGAAAGATTTGCTTATGACTCTTATCGCCGTTTCCTGCAGATGTTTTCTGACGTGGTTATGGGCGCCGATTTGGATTTGTATGAAGAAGCTTTGGAAAATATGAAAAAGTCCAAAGGCTACAAATCTGACACGGATTTGACTGCGGAAGACCTCAAAGAGCTGGTTAACGAATATAAAGAAATCGGCAAAAAGCTGGGCAAAGTTGTTCCGCAGGATCCTTGGGAACAGTTGTGGGCCGGTATCGGCGCCGTATTTGGTTCCTGGATGGTTGACCGCGCCATTACCTACCGCAAGCTCAACAACATTCCGGGCGACTGGGGCACAGCCGTTAACGTTCAGACCATGGTCTTTGGTAATGCGGGCGATGACTGCGCTACCGGCGTTTGCTTCTCCCGTGACCCTGCGACCGGCGAAAACGTTTACTACGGCGAATATCTGGTTAATGCACAGGGTGAAGACGTTGTGGCCGGTATTCGTACGCCGCAGCCGATGGCCTCTAAGGGTGACGGCACTTCTCTGGAAGAAAAATGGCCCCACCTGTATCAGGAATTGGTTGACGTTCGCAACAACCTTGAAAATCACTACAAAGACATGCAGGATATGGAATTCACCATTGAACACGGCAAACTCTGGATGCTGCAATGCCGTAACGGCAAACGCACTGCCGCCGCCGCCGTCCGCATGGCCGTTGAAATGGTTGAAGAAGGCTTGCTGAACAAAGAAGAAGCCATTATGCGCGTCGGTGCCGAACAGCTTGACCAGTTGCTGCACCCGATGTTGGATCCGAAGGCTCCGAAGAAAGTTATCGCTACCGGTTTGCCGGCCAGCCCCGGCGCTGCCGTCGGCCGTGCCGTCTTTAATGCCGAAGATGCCGAAGCTTGGGCTGCCAAAGGCGAAAAAGTTATCCTTATCCGTAATGAAACAAGTCCGGAAGACATTGGCGGCATGCATGCTTCCCAGGGCGTTATTACCGCCCGCGGCGGCATGACCTCTCACGCGGCCGTTGTTGCCCGCGGTATGGGTACGCCGTGCGTTTCCGGTTCTCATGACATTACCATCAGCTACAAAGACAAAACCATGACCACCAAGTCCGGCGCCGTTGTTAAAGAAGGCGACTGGGTATCTTTGGACGGCGGCAAAGGCCAGATTATCGAAGGCAAGGTTCCGACCGTTTCGGTTGAAATGACCGGCAACTTCGGCAAGCTGATGTCTTGGGTTGACGAAATCAAAACCATGGAAGTCCGCGCCAATGCCGAAACTCCGAAAGATGCTAAACAGGCTCGCGATTTCGGCGCTCAGGGTATTGGTCTGGCCCGTACCGAACACATGTTCTTTGACGCTGATCGTATTCCGGATATGCGCGCTATGATTTTGGCTCGCGACGAAGCCGGCCGCCGTGCCGCTTTGGCTCGTCTGCTGCCGTATCAGAAGCAGGACTTCAAAGATCTGTTCAAGATTATGGACGGCCTGCCGGTTGTTATCCGTTTGCTGGATCCGCCGCTTCACGAATTCCTGCCGCATACCGATGCCGAGATGCAGGAACTGGCCAACAAGATGGGTATGACTTTGGAAGAAGTCAAAAACCGTGCCAATGCTTTGCATGAAGCCAACCCGATGTTGGGTCATCGCGGCTGCCGTCTGCCGATTACCTATCCGGAAATCTGCGAGATGCAGACCCGCGCTATTTTGGAAGCTGCTTTGGAATGTGAAGCCGAAGGCATTAAAGTCTTGCCGGAAATTGAAGTTCCGTTGACAGGTTCCAAGAAAGAGCTGGATATCGTTAAAGACATTATTGATACGACTGCCGAAAAGATTTTTGCTGAAAAAGGCAAGAAGATTAAGTATGAAGTCGGTTCAATGATCGAGTTGCCGCGTGCCGCTCTGAAAGCTGACGAGTTGGCTCTGTCTGCCGAATTCTTTGGCTTTGGTACCAACGACCTGACCCAGACGACTTTGGGTATGAGCCGTGACGATACCGGCGCTATTCTTGACGAATACCGTTCTCGCGGCGTTTATGTGGCCGATCCGTTTGCATCTATTGATGTTGAGGGTGTTGGCTGCCTGGTTAAGATGGCTTGTGAGAAAGCACGTTGCGCTAATCCGAAAATCTGGTTGGGCGTTTGCGGTGAGCACGGTGGTGATTCCGCGTCTATCGACTTCTTCCAGACTTGCGGTATGAACTACGTTTCCTGCTCGCCGTTCCGTGTACCGGTAGCACGTCTGGCTGCGGCTCAGGCTGCCGTTCGTCACAAGAACGACAAGAAAGAAAGCAATGGTTCTTGCTGCTGCAAGAAATCGGCTTAAAAAAGCGTCTGACAAGCTTATTTAAAGCAGAAGAAGCAGAGAAGGAAACCGAAAGGTTTCCTTCTTTTTTATTAGTTGTCTTACAGAAAACCCCGAATTTACCCGGGACTGAACGCTAAGGTGTTGGAACAAAGCCGCTTCACGCCAACGAGCGTGGTTAAACCGCAAGGTTTGTAGCTGAATTAGAACCGCCAGTTTATTGGGGGATATTTATGGTTCAAATGTAATGTTGTCTGCATGACTGGGAAGGTGCAGACGTTCCGTCCCAGTTGTCAGGTTTGCGCAGCCTTTATACCAGAATATAATTGCAGTCGAAAAGGGCTTGAAAGAGTTTTCTCCTTATGCGGTTTATGAGCTTGACGGCGGACTTGTTGTGTGGGGTGAAGCTAAAAAGTCCATGTTGCAAAATTTGGTTTTGTAAAAAAAATTATTAGCCAAGGCGGTTGCGGCGACAAGGATTTTTCGCCGGAGCTGCGGCAACAGATTAAAAACTGGAAGCTGGATTGACTGTTGTCATGTTGGAATAAAAAGCGTCCGGCAAAAGCCGGGCGCTTTTTTTGCCAAGATACAGGGAGCGGAAAATTTTTTTGTTTGACTTCGGGTCGAAAATTCTTTATTGCTGATAACAGAGTCTACAAGCTCCAAAAAGCGGAAAACGCACCCGATAGCTGCGGATTTCTTGTCATTTGCTGGCGGGAGTCCGGAGAATAAAACACCTGTAAAGGAAATAAACGGGCAGTTTCTTTTTGGCTGTTGTAGCTCCCGCCGCCTTATCAAAGGTGGATTAAATTACAAAAACAAAAAGGATTAAAATTATGAGCAAAAATAAGTCTGCTATTAAAAATATTAAACTTATGCTGGGTACCGAATTGCGCCGGGTTCGGGACGAAAAGGGCTGGACGCTTGAAGAAGCCGCCGCTGCCGCGGGTATTGAGCGGAGCGATGTCATTCGTCATTTTGAGGCCGGGAACGGCGGAAAAATATTTTTTATTTTCAAACTGTTGGAGATTTATGATAAGAAATTGCAAATAAGGCTGGTTGATTAACAATACGGCGCCTTCTTGCGAAGGCGTTTTTTTTGCGTTGTTAAAGGATAAAACTTCCCGGCAATAAATTGACAAAAACAGGTTTTTAAGCTAAACTGAATTTATATTTTTAACCGTATAAGGGCAGAATGATGACAAAACCGGCGGCAGAACTGCTGAAAAAAATAATAAAATTCGGCCAGGAAAATGCGAAGGCCGTTAAGGATTCCGAACTGGCGCAAAAATGGCGGCGGCAGCTGACCGGGAAACGGTTGGCCGCCAAGCTGCGCGGCGTTAATTGGAAAATTGCCGGCGCGGTGCTGATTTTGGGGGCGGCGGCCGAAGCGGCATATTTGGGAGATAAGCTGGCCGACAGGTATAATGAAAAGCATTATAAGCCCAAATTGATTGATTTTCCCGAAAGCGGTGCCGAAGACGGCGAGACTGTAGACTGGTCGCGTTGTCCGGAGGCTTTCCAGCCGGACGAGAACGGGCGTTTTCCGGAAGAAGAGGGGCAATTCAAATTGGTTAAAAAATCCGGCGAAAAAGCGGTGCGGGCCGCTGCCGCCCCAAAGGCAGCCGGGCGGAAAATTCCGGCACCACAGGCAGAGGTCGGAAAAAAAGACCTGAAACGCCAGTCTGAGGCATTGGCCAAAGCGAGGGGAACGGCGGCGGAGGAAAAAGTTTCCCCTTTGCAGAAAGAGGCTTTGGACAACGGCGTTTCGGCCGATGTGTTTAAGCATAATTTGCAGGTTATCAATGCTTGCAAACGGATTTCGTTGTTGTCGCTGATTTATTTTGAAGATTTTTCCGACGAACCGTATTTGGACTCTGCGGGAGTGCCGACCATTGCCTATGGATTATGCGTTTATCCCAACGGCAAAAGGGTTACGATGAAAGACCGGGCCGTCAGCCGGACATTGCCGGCGGAGCTGATTGCCGAGCATGGCAAAAACAAGGAAGCCATGTTTGCCAAAGGGCGGCAGATGTCTGAAAGCTATATGGACAACTGGGTTTACGGTTCCATGCTGACGCATATTAAGGTCAAGCTCAATCCGGGGCAGGCAGCGGCGATTGCTTCTTTTGTTTATAACCTGGGGCAGCCGACTTTTGAAAAATCGACTTTTTTGAAAAAATTGAACCGCAAGGACAAAAACTGTTTTGCCGAGATGACGCGTTATAATGCCTGTGCCGGAAAGTGGAATCAGGGGCTTCAGGTTCGCCGCGGAATCGAATATCTGATCGCGACCGGAAAAATTAAGCCGGAAGAACTGCTGAATTTCCGTGCCAGCGGCGGTTATGACAAGGAAAACCTGTCGCTTTTGTTCGACAAGGACAAATTGCAGAAAACACCGGGAAAAATAAATCTGCCGCAGTCTTCTCCCGCGGCAGTAGCCCGTTTTATCAAGAGCCAGCAGCGTCCGGGGCTGAAGGTTAAAAACATCATGGATTTCAAAACCGTCAAACAGGTTTCGGCGGAGCAGGTGCAGCTGGCGGCGCTAAAGGGCGACATTCGCGGCGCCTGAATGCTTTGCGGTTGACTTTTGAGAGTAAAATTGTTAATGCTTGGTCAATAAGTTTTATTGTAACTAAGCATTAATTTTTTTATTAGTATGGACAAAGCGAATTTTGAAAATCTGCGCCGTATGCAGAAAGCGGTTGCGCTTATGGGTGAATGTGAAAGCAGGTCCCTTTGGTGGCCGGCGAATGTTGCCAATGCCCGGGATGGGCTCAGAGCCGAATTGTCCGGGGTGATGCTGTCTTGTTGTAAGGATACCGATTTTAAGGATTTGTATGCTTATTTGGGCGATTTTCCGGAAACAGTAGCCGGGAACGAGCAGCTTTTTTTGTATCAGGCCGCTGCCGTTCAACGCCGGCATCCGTGGCTCGGCAAAGCGATTAACAAGATTTTGGTTTCTGACTGTATGGAAGCTTATTTTACGGAGCATGCCGGCGCTTCCGGGGTTGAGTTTGCCCTGACGGCGTTAATGCTGGCCAAATGTGCCGGCACCCGTTGTCAGACGGGTGAGCCGTCCGCCGATTATGAGCTGTTTACGGGCTGGCTGCTTTCCAAATGTGAGATTTTTCCGGACATGAAGAAAGCTTTGGAGGGCGAATTTCGGAGAAGTTTTATCTCTTCGGGCGCTTGGGGCGAGGCCGATGAACATTTGTATCGGCTTTATTGCCCGGATTAAGGTTAAGGCCGTTCCCTCGGGGGCGGCCTTTTGGCTATGCCTTTTAATTATACACAAAAAGGAGAGAGTGGTTGCAAAATCGGCTGAAATCTTTATAACTGAAATAAACAGGGGAAAAAGAAAATGTTTTTTTCAAAATTTGAGAGATTTGTAGCGAGGCGGTATTTGCGGGCAAAGCGCCGCGAAGGCTTTATTTCGGTTATTACCGGTTTTGCTTTTACCGGGATTGCGCTCGGCGTGGCGACGCTGATTATCGTGATGTCGGTGATGAACGGTTTTCGCGATGAGCTGCTGAACCGTATTTTGGGGCTGAACGGGCATATCGGGCTGATGGCGCCGGCCAATTATCCGTTTAATAATTATCAGTCCGCCAGCAAGGATATCGGCGAGTTTGAACATGTGCAATATGTGATTCCGATGATCGAAAGCCAGCTTTTGGTTAGTGCCGGAAAGGCAGCCGAAGGGGCAATGGTGCGGGGGATTGAGAAAGACGATCTGCTGCGCCGCGCGGCAATGCGCGACAGCCTGAAAGGGATTGACATGAGCCTGTTTGAGGGCAATCGTGTGCTTATCGGCAGCCGGTTGGCCCGAAAAATGGGCGTCGGGGTCGGCGATGAGATTACGCTGATTTCGCCTAACGGCAAGGTAACCGCTTTCGGGACGGTGCCGCGGATGAAGTCCTATCAGATTTTGGGGACTTTTGAAGTGGGAATGTTTGAGTATGATTCCAGTTTTATTTTTATGCCGCTGGCTTCGGCACAGCAGTATTTCGGGCTGAAAGATGCCGTGTCTCATATTGACGTTACTTTGGATAATGACAAAATGCTGCTTCCGGTTCGCCGGGCGATTGAAGAAAGCGTCGGAGCGGGAGCGTATGTCTATGACTGGAAACAGACCAACGCGGCGTTTTTTAATGCGATTGCCGTTGAACGGAACGTGATGTTTCTGATTTTGACGCTGATTATTCTGGTGGCGGCGTTTAATATCATTACCGGGCTGATTATGTTAGTCAAAGACAAGGGGCGGGATATTGCGGTTTTGCGTACCATGGGGGCGACCCGGGGAATGATTATGCGCATTTTCTTTATGGACGGCGCTTTTATAGGTGTGGTCGGAACGTCTATCGGACTGGCTTTGGGACTGCTGTTTTGCAAGAATATTGAGGCTATCCGGCGGTTTTTGGAAAATATTTCCGGACAGGAGCTGTTTTCGGCGGAGATCTATTTTCTGTCGCAGTTGCCGGCGAAAGTCGATCCGACAGAAGTTGGCGTTGTGGTCGGGATTTCTTTGCTGCTGTCTTTTTTGGCAACCATATATCCGGCGTATCGCGCGGCAAAATTTGATCCGGTGGAGGCTTTGCGCTATGAATAAATTTACACCCACGATTGAACTTAAGAAAGTTAGCAAAACTTTCAAGCAGGGAACCCAGACGCTGGAAGTGTTGAAAGGGGCCGATTTGGAAATTGTTCCGGGCGAGGCGGTGGCTTTGATCGGGCCTTCGGGTTCCGGAAAATCGACGCTGCTGCAGATTGCCGGGCTGCTTGAAAAGCCGACCAAGGGCGATGTGTGGCTGGACGGAAAAAAGTGCAGCAAACTTAATGATTTGGCGCGGACTAATTTGCGCCGCGATTATTTGGGATTTGTGTATCAGTATCATAATTTGCTCGGCGATTTTGACGCCGTAGAGAATGTGGTTTTGCCGCAGCTGATTGCCGGCGTTAAGAAGAAAGAAGCCGAAGATCGGGCAAAATGGCTGCTTAACCGTTTGGGGCTGGCCAAGCGCTTTAATCACCGTCCGAGCGAGCTTTCAGGAGGCGAACAACAACGGGTAGCGATTGCCCGGGCATTGGCCAATACGCCGAAGCTTTTGCTGGCGGACGAACCGACCGGAAATTTGGACCCGCGGACGTCGGGAACTGTTTTTGACGAGTTGATTTCCATTGTGAAAGAAACCGGGCTTTCGGCGTTGATTGCGACTCACAATTTTGAACTTGCTGACCAGATGGATCGGAAAATTACCCTTAAGGAAGGGCGGCTTCTGGATATGCGGGTAACAGTCAGCGCGATTGAACGGGATAACTTTTATTAGAGGTATCTTATGAATAAGCTTATCGGACTGGCGATGATTTTGGCGGTATCGGTATCTTTTCCGGCAGCTGCCGTTTATGAAGCCGAAGAAAACGGCAAAACTATGTATGACCGTCTTGGCGGCGACCGGGCGAGGCATCTTATCAAAGAGCTTTCTCCGCTGGAAAAGACAATTACCAAAGAGCAGTTTTTGGGGCGGAAGCTCAGCCGCGGGGAGCGTCGTGAAATTCGCCGGGAGAAAAAGCTTGGTGTTTATAAAACGCCGGAAGAAGAATTTGAGCTTATGGATCTTAACAAAGACGGCAAGCTTGATGAGGCGGAAATGAAAGATTATTATACTCGGAAGGCGTATGACCGCTATTCCCGGTAAAAGGTTGTCTGGTGGATTATTAGAGCAGTTTTAGCGGGGCTCGAAAAACTACTCTGCTAAATCCATTCTCCGAACTTTGAAAGGAGCCAAAGGTTGAGGGCTTTCTTTTATTCATTAATGGCTGCGGCAGCGGTCATCAACCAATAACTGTCACTCCTTGGCTGCGATAGCAGCCATCAAGGGGGCTCCGAGTTTTTCTTGTTTCCTTTTGTCATTCCGGGCTTGACCCGGAATCCAGGCGGATAA
>UMCI01043475.1_pt1 | contig 48400 bp, 38 predicted proteins | sample 1964211 | NCBI WGS metagenome assembly UMCI01 (sample SAMEA4835966, study PRJEB28245) | human gut metagenome | biome: gut microbiome; material: fecal sample | place: Denmark | collected 2008 | reverse complement strand
TTAAAAAGTTATATTTGTAATAGTGTTGCGGAATTAAGGTTAACGAGGTCTCCGAAATAATTGGCAGACAAAAACAACTTATCGGCAAAATATTTTACCGAAGGCAATCCGCTCTTTTCCGGTTCATCCGAACGAAAATAATCCCGCAACAGCCGTTCGAATTTCACGATTACATCTTTATTCTCATCGCTGCGCGTAATAAATTGCCTGTCATAAAAACGCATGCAATAATTGAGCAACAACTCGATGTTGGAAACGATAAGCATACGGCTGTGTTTATCGATAGCATGTTTCAACTCCGAAGCTATATTATGCAAGCATTCCATGACAACACTCCTTTCCTGTTCTGAAATGTGTAACGCCTCATTTACTTCATAAGAGAAAAAAGTATAATCATCGATATGGCGTCCCAACGATGTACCTCGAATAAGATCGGGATGAAACACCAATGCCCATCCTTTGGGTTGAACCTTTACACCGTTACTTTCGATACCATAGACTTGCCCCGGTGCCAAAAAAACAAGTGTCCCCTCCTGATAATCGTAATATTGGCGACCATAACGCATATCTCCGCACTTCACATCTTTGAGAAAGACGGCATAAAAACCGTATGAACAACGAGACGAACACATTGGCTGACATTGCGACCAATCGACAACACTCACCAAAGGATTCAATGTCTCCACCCCCATACGGTCATTGTATTCAAATACATGATTTATTTTTTCTATCTCGCTCATATCTTTAAAGTTTACCCGACAAATATAGAAGATTTTCCCGGAACAAAATCGGTGCTTAGCTCAAATCGGTAAAAAAGGTACGACAATCCGTAATTTATGTACATTACCGCAAAACAGCCCTCGTCAACATTTATAAAATGATAAATATGTTCTCAGCCCTTTCGAAATATTTTATAAAAAATATTACAAGCATTTATTTGATCAAAATAAAAAAATAATAAACCAGAATTTTTCACTATCTTTGGGAAGTAAAAAAGCTCCTTAATAAGCTTTTATTTTTGTCAAAAAGGAGAACCTTGAATTAAACTTTATCACATTTTTTCGTCTAATCGTTTTAGGAAAATAAAGACAAATAAAAAATATGAATAAAAAATTGAAGACCGGTCTTATCGTATTGATCGTAACCGCCCTTGCGGGAAGTGTATTTTACAAATTTTATCCATTTAGTAATGAGAAAAAAGAGAGTGATCTACCCATTCCTACTCCGGCAAAGAAAGCTCTCAACGTAAACGGGTACATCGTCAAAGAAGAAACGCTTTACGATGAAATATACATCAACGGTAACCTGTTACCCGACGAAGAGGTAAATCTCTCGTTCGAAACTTCCGGTAAAATCACCGTCATCAATTTTGAAGAAGGTACGCACGTGAACAAAGGCGACATTCTCGCCAAAGTAAACGATGCCCCTTTACAGGCCCAACTGAGAAAGCTCGAAGTGCAGTTGCAATTGGCCGAGGACCGCGTGTACCGGCAAAACGCCTTGCTCGAGAAAGAGGCCGTGAGTAAAGAGGCCTACGAACAAGTACAAACCGACTTGGCTACCCTGCAAGCCGAAATAGACATCGTAAAAGCCAACATAGCCCTGACCGAACTGAAAGCCCCGTTCGACGGAATCATCGGTCTGAGAAATGTGAGTGAAGGGGCATACGCTTCACCTTCGCTCACCATCGCCACCTTAACAAAAATCACTCCCCTGAAAATAGAATTTTCCATTCCCGAAGTATATGCCGGAAACATCAAAAACGGCGCACCAATCGAGTTCTCGGTCGACGGATACATGAAACCGTTCAGGGCTCGCGTCTACGCCAGCGATTCAAGACTCGACGAAGATACGCACACATTCTCTCTGAGAGCTCGTTATCCCAATACCGACGGGGCTCTCTACCCGGGACGTTTCGCCCACATCAAACTCCGTACTCAGGAAATAAAGCGGGCTATCGCCATACCTTCCGAAGCGATCGTCCCTGAAATGGGAATCGACAAGGTATTCCTCTACAAAGCCGGTAAAGCCGTACCCGTAGAAATAACGAAAGGACTTCGTACCGAAGCCAAAGTACAAGTACTCAAAGGTCTGAATGTCGGCGACACGATCATCACATCGGGAACATTGCAATTACGCACCGGCCTGGCCGTAACCTTACAAAGTGTAGAATAAGAAGATAACCGCTCATCATGAATATATCAGAATTAAGCATCAAACGCCCTGTTTTAGCGACCGTATTGATATTGATTATCATTCTATTCGGTTTCATAGGCTATGAAAGTTTGGGTGTACGAGAATATCCATCGGTCGATAATCCTATCATCTCGGTTACCTGTTCTTACTCGGGTGCGAATGCCGATGTCATCGAAAACCAAATTACCGAGCCCCTCGAACAAAATATCAACGGTATCCCCGGTATCCGCTCGCTATCGAGTGTAAGTAGGCAAGGACAAAGCCGTATTACCGTAGAATTCGAGCTTTCGGTCGATCTCGAAACTGCCGCCAATGACGTGCGCGACAAGGTTTCACGCGCCCAACGTTACCTACCCGACGACTGCGACCCACCTACCGTATCGAAGGCCGATGCCGATGCAACTCCCATTTTGATGGTCGCCATACAAAGCGATAAACGCTCTCTGCTCGAACTGAGCGAAATTGCCGATCTTACGGTAAAAGAGCAACTGCAAACCATATCCGATGTAAGTAGCGTATCGATCTGGGGTGAGAAACGATATTCCATGCGTTTGTGGCTCGACCCTGTGAAAATGGCCGGTTACGGTGTTACTCCTATGGACGTAAAAAATGCCATCGACCGGGAAAACGTAGAGTTACCATCGGGAAGTATCGAGGGCAATACAACCGAACTTACCATTCGCACATTAGGTCTGATGCATACGGCCGAAGAATTCAACAATATCATCGTGAAACAGAATGGAAGCCGCATCATACGTTTCCGTGATATAGGCACGGCCGATATCGAAGCGCAAGACCTGAAAAGTTATATGAAGATGAACGGTGTCCCCATGGTGGGTGTCGTCGTCATTCCTCAACCGGGCGCCAACCACATCGAAATCGCCGATGCTGTATATGAACGCATGGAATCGATGAAAAAAGACCTGCCCGAAGATGTGAAATATGCTTACGGTTTCGACAATACGAAATTTATCCGTGCTTCCATAAACGAGGTCGAAAGCACTGTTTACGAGGCATTCATACTCGTTATCATCATTATTTTCCTGTTCCTGCGCGACTGGCGGGTTACGCTGGTTCCTTGCGTCGTGATACCGGTATCGCTCATCGGTGCATTTTTCGTCATGTACATCGCCGGCTTCTCTATCAACGTGCTCTCGATGCTGGCTGTCGTACTGGCCGTGGGGCTGGTGGTCGATGATGCTATCGTCATGACAGAGAACATATATATCCGCATCGAGCAAGGCATGGCTCCCAAGCAAGCCGGAATAGAAGGCTCGAAAGAAATATTTTTTGCTGTCATATCAACAACCATCACGCTGGTAGCCGTATTCTTCCCCATCGTATTTATGGAAGGAACCACGGGGCGTCTGTTCAGAGAATTCAGTATCGTAGTATCGGGTGCCGTCATCATCTCGGCTTTCGCCGCACTCACTTTTACCCCTATGCTGGCAACGAAAATACTGAAACGCAGAGAAAAAAAGAACTGGTTTTACCGCAAAACCGAACCGTTCTTTGCTGGAATGAATCACTATTATTACAAGTCGCTCGACGCATTCCTGCACCACCGTTACATCGCATTGCCCATTGTATTGATCATGCTGGGTATCATCGCCTACCTATGGATACAGATTCCGTCGGAAATGGCTCCGCTCGAAGATCGTTCGCGTATTACTATCAATACACGCGGGCCGGAAGGCGTTACCTATGAATATATGCGCGACTACACCGAAGACATCAATCTGCTGGCCGACTCCATCGTTCCCGATGCTACGGCTATCACCGCCCGCGTATCGAGTGGAACGGGTAGTGTGGAAATCATGCTCAAAGACATCAAAGACCGGAATTATTCGCAAATGGACGTCGCCGAAAAACTCTCAAAAGCCGTACAAACGAAAACCAAAGCGCGTTCTTTCGTACAACAACAATCGACATTCGGCGGACGCCGAGGCAGTATGCCGGTACAATATGTCATTCAAGCTCCTAACATCGAGAAGTTGCAAGAGGTATTGCCAACGTTCATGACAAAAGTATACGAAAATCCTGTCTTCCAAATGGCCGATGTCGACCTCAAATTCAGTAAGCCCGAAGCCCGTATCGAAATAGATCGGGAAAAAGCCAATATACTGGGTATAAGTACCCGGGACATTGCACAAACCCTTCAATACGGATTGAGCGGCCAGCGCATGGGGTACTTTTACATGAACGGCAAACAGTATGAAATTTTAGGAGAGATAAACCGCCAACAACGGAACAAACCCGTCGATCTGAAATCGATATACATACGTAACAGCAACGGCGACATGATACAGCTCGACAACCTCATTACTCTTGTCGAGGGTACGGCACCGCCCCAACTCTATCGGTACAACCGTTTCGTATCGGCAACCGTTTCAGCTGGTTTAGCCGAAGGAAAAACCATAGGACAAGGTCTCGATGAGATGGATAAAATCGCCAAAGAAACACTCGATGACTCTTTCAGGACAGCCCTTACCGGAGATTCAAAAGAATATAGAGAAAGTTCTTCGAGCCTGATGTTTGCCTTTATCCTCGCATTGGTACTCATCTATCTCATCTTGGCCGCCCAATTCGAGAGCTTCAAAGATCCCTTCATCATCATGCTCACCGTACCGCTGGCCATATGCGGGGCTCTCATCTTTATGTATTTCAATGACCAAACGATGAATATTTTCAGTCAGATCGGTATCATCATGCTCATCGGCCTTGTGGCAAAGAACGGTATCCTCATCGTCGAATTTGCCAACCAAAAGCAAGAGGCCGGTGTCGACAAACAGAAAGCGATACGCGAAGCCTCCGTACAACGTTTGCGTCCTATCCTCATGACCAGTGCATCGACGATCTTAGGACTTATCCCTCTGGCTTTTGCTACCGGCGAAGGTGCCAACGGACGTGTAGCCATGGGTATCGCCGTTGTAGGAGGAATGCTCATATCGACACTGATGACGATGTATATCGTCCCGGCTATTTATACATATATATCAACTAATCGACTCCACTCTCAAGAAGAAGAAATATGAGAACTCTATTCATATCACTCATGTGTGCCCTGCCTCTTGCCTTGCAAGCGCAAACACAATCCTATACGCTAAAATCCTGCCTCGAAACGGGCTTGGAAAATAACTACTCATTGCGAATCGTCCGCAATGAAGAACAGATCGAGAAAAACAATGCAACCCGGGGTAATGCCGGTATGTTGCCGAACATAGACCTAAGCGCAGGTTACAACGGTAATGTCGACAATACCAAAACTATCGAAAGGGGTACGGGATCGAAACATCATGACAACGGGGTATTCGATCAAGACGTAAACGTGGGTATCAATCTCGACTGGACGCTTTTTAACGGATTCGAGCTTCTCACCAATTACGAGCGTCTGCAAGAAATGGCCAAACAGGGTGAAACCCTGACTCGTATTGCCATCGAAGACTATATCGCTGAACTATCGGCCGAATATTTCAATTTTATCCAGCAAAAAATCCGATTGAAAAACTTCCTCTATGCCGTATCTCTTTCGAAAGAACGGTTACGTATCGTTGAGGAAAGATACCAGATAGGAAACTTTTCACGCCTCGACCTGCTGCAAGCACGTGTAGACTTCAATGCCGACAGTGCTCAATATATGAAACAGCAGGAAACGCTAAGTACCTCCCGCATTCGCCTCAACGAGCTGATGTCGGTCGGCGACATGAACCAATTCATATCGGTACATGACTCAATCATCAATGTAAATACGTTGTTGATTTTCGAAGAATTATGGGCTTCGACTTTACAGACAAATGCGTCTCTCCTAAAATCGGAACAAGATAAAACACTCGCCTCTCTCGACTTGAAAAAAGTTTATTCCCGAAATTATCCCTATATAAAATTCAATGCCGGTTACGGTTACACGTTGAATGTTTATGACCGGCCGGCCGATACCAAACGGCGTAACAACCTCGGCCTGAATTTCGGGGTTACGGTAGGCTTCAACCTCTTCGACGGTAATCGCCGTCGGGAAATAAGGAATGCCCGCATCGCCATAGAGAACGCCGAACTGCAACAAAAAGAGCTTACCCAGTCTTTACGCGCCGACATCAGCAATTTGTGGCAGGCATACAAAAATAACATCGAAGTACTGAATCTCGAACGCGAAAATCTGACGGCGGCCAAAGAAAACTATAATATCGCCCGCGAACGGTATATACTGGGCAACCTCTCGGGTATCGAATTACGTGAAGCACAAAAAAGTCTGCTCGATGCCGAAGAACGTATTCTTACGGCCGAATATGATACAAAATTATGTGAAATATCATTATTGCAAATCAGCGGTAAGATTACCGATTACCTAAAATAGCACAATCTTTTTACCTTAAAAACACTGTTTTCCCCAAAGCCGCATCGGTCGATGCGGCTTTTTATTTCGACAAGTACATCGACTATCACCAATATATGAAGTAAAAATTTTCTCTTCTGCCATATAGTAAATAAAGAAACGTTGCTGAATATAATAGTTCATATAAAGATTATTGTTTTTCACTCAAAATAATTAGATTTGTAAAACTTACAAAACCGTATTTCGGTAAAATTGGTACGAATATCTGTAATTCTGATTATAAGAGGGTACGAAGTAAGCGATATTTTTGTATCGTGAAATTTTAAATCTATTCGATCATGAAAAAATTACTCTTCGCATCGATTATGTTTGCAACCGTATGCTTCTCGTCGGTCGCAAACGCCCAGACCCGTTCTTTGGTTGTCTACTTCTCCCACAGCGGTAATACCGAAAGCGTAGCCCAACAAATAAAGACTTTCACCGGTGCCGATATTTTGGAAATTATTCCGGAGAAAGCTTATCCCGAAGATTATCAGAGTGTCGTAGATCAAGCCAAAGCCGAGATCAATGCCGGGATAAAACCCGCGATCAAACCGTGTATAACAGACATAGCCCGATATGACACAGTGTTTATAGGCTCGCCTTGTTGGTGGGCTACGATCGCTCCTCCTGTCGCGACATTTCTATCGGAGCACAACCTTTCGGGTAAAACTATTGTTCCTTTTATGACTCATGAAGGAAGCCGTATGGGACACAGCGAAAAAGAAATCCGAGAACTCTGCCCCGAATCGGTTCTGCTCCAAGGACTTCCTATTAGAGGCAGCAAAGCCCGACAAGCAGCTCCCGAAATAAAAAAATGGCTGCAAGAAATCGGGGTTACACAACATTAACCGTAAAAAAGAGCTCGTATGGTATCTAAAAGTCTTATCGCATTTTTCTCCCGAAAGGGTTTCAACTATGCCAACGGCGGCATAATAAACCTGCCTGTCGGGAATACCGAAATCGTAGCTCATAAAATACAACTGCTTACCGGCGGTGGAAACGACATGTTCCACATCGAACCACAGACGGCTTATCCCATATATTATACCGAGACGACAGAAATAGCCCAGAAAGAAATGCGGGAAAATTCCCGCCCTGCCATACGTGGAGAGATAGAGGATATAAACCGCTATGAAAACATATTTCTGGGTTATCCCAACTGGTGGGGTACTATGCCTATGGTGGTTTTCACCTTTCTGGGAAAATACGATTTTTCGGGAAAAACCATCATTCCTTTCTGTACGCATGAAGGAAGCGGCATGGGAAGCAGCGAACGTGATATAAGTACCTTATGCCCGAATGCAAAACTGTTACCGGGTTTAGCGATACGCGGAAGTGATGCGGGACAATCGGACAAAATCATCAGAGAATGGTTGGAATCAAATGCCCTTCTAAAAAAATAAATCCTGTTATGCTGAGAAAATTTAGAATCATTGCAGCTCTTTTCTGCTTTTTATTCATCACACTACTGTTTCTCGATTTTACCGGCAGCATACATGTCTGGTTCGGTTGGTTGGCTAAAATCCAATTTCTCCCGGCTGTACTGGCATTGAATGTCGCCGTCGTGCTGGCACTCATCATCTTGACCTTGATTTTCGGACGTATCTATTGTTCGGTAATCTGTCCTATGGGTGTATTTCAAGACATCGTATCCAGAATCAGCAGCCGTCGGAAAAAGAAAAAATACCGTTTCTCCTATTCACCGGCCATATCATGGCTGAGGTACGGTGTATTGGCCGTTTTCATCATCGCCCTCGTTGCCGGTATCAGCTCTTTCGTTTCATTACTCGCTCCTTACAGTTCATACGGGCGGATCGTGCAAAACCTTTTTGCTCCGGTTTACGGGTGGGGCAATAACATTTTGGCTTATTTTGCCGAACGTGCAGACAGTTACGCTTTCTATACAACCGACGTGTGGCTGAAAAATCTTCCTACATTCCTCATTGCCCTCACGACTTTTGTCGTCATTGCCGTACTGGCTTGGCGCAACGGTCGCACATATTGCAACACGATTTGTCCTGTCGGTACGATATTGGGGCTCCTATCCAGATATGCTTGGCTGCGTCCGCATATAGATACTTCGAAATGCAACAGCTGCGGCCTCTGCGCCCGTAATTGCAAAGCATCTTGCATCGATCCGAAAGAACACCGTATCGATTACAGCCGATGCGTAACCTGCATGGATTGTCTCGAAACTTGTCATAAAGGTGCCATTACATATACTCACCCAAGAAAAATTACTGGCAATTCTTCCGAGAATCATGTAAATGTACCGACTTCCCGCCGGCAATTCCTCGTAACGGCCGGCGTATTGGTCGCCGGGGCCATTGAAGCGCAAGAGAAGAAAGTCGACGGCGGGCTCGCTCCCATTCTCGACAAAGAAATACCCCAGCGGTCAACTCCTATCGCTCCTCCGGGTGCCCTGAGCCTACGTAACATAGCACAACACTGTACGGCTTGCCAACTCTGCGTATCGGTATGTCCCAATCAGGTTTTAAGACCATCGAGCAAATTCTTGACTTTCATGCAGCCGGAAATGTCTTACGAGCGCGGATACTGCCGACCGGAATGTACCAAATGTTCCGAGGTATGTCCTGCCGGAGCCATACACCCGATTACCCGAGCAGACAAATCGGCGACACAAATCGGTCATGCCGTATGGATACGGGAAAACTGCATACCTCTTACCGATGGAGTCGAATGCGGGAATTGCGCCCGCCACTGTCCCACAGGTGCCATACAGATGGTCGCTTCCGACCCGTCGGACGGAAATTCTTTAAAAATTCCAGTTATCGACGACGAACGCTGTATCGGCTGCGGCGCATGCGAGAACTTATGTCCGAGCCGACCATTCAGCGCCATCTATGTCGAAGGCTACGAACATCACAGGACTATTTAATGCGGTAAAATCATGAACAAGAAGAATAATCATATCAACCGAAGAGATTTTTTGAAAATCGTGGGAGCCGGTACGGTAACAGCGACCATCGCACTTTACGGTTGCGGGAACAAAAACGGCAGTCAGAACAAGAATAATTTACAAACCGACGGGGCAATGACTTACCGTCAAAACCCGCACGGCGACGATGTATCGTTGCTGGGGTATGGCTGTATGCGATGGCCGACCCGTAAAAATGCCGAAGGAAAGGGAGATGAACTCGACCAGGAAACCATCAACGAACTGGTCGACTACGCCATCGCACATGGAGTAAACTATTTCGACACATCGCCCGCCTATTGTAAAGGTCAATCGGAAAAAGCTACGGGTATCGCCCTGAGCCGACACCCGAGGAACAAATATTTCATTGCTACCAAACTATCCAATTTTGCGCCGAGCACATGGAGCCGGGAGGCTTCTCTCGCCATGTATCACAATTCGTTCAGAGAACTGCAAGTCGACTATATCGATTACATGTTGTTGCACGGCGTGGGTATGGGAAACGACGGTATGAAAGAATTCGAAGCCCGGTACATCGACAACGGCATGCTCGAATTCCTCATGGAAGAACGCCGGGCCGGACGTATCCGCAATCTCGGATTCTCATATCATGGAGACATCAAGGTCTTTGATTATCTGCTTTCCCGCCATGACTATTACCAGTGGGATTTTGTACAGATCCAACTCAACTACCTCGACTGGAAACATGCCAAAGAGATAAATTCACGCAACACCAATGCCGAATATCTCTATAACGAACTCGACAAACGGCATATCCCGGCCATTATCATGGAACCGTTACTGGGAGGACGTCTCTCGAAAGTCCATGATCATATCGTGGCAAGGTTTAAACAACGTGAACCCGACCGAAGCGTCGCTTCATGGGCATTCCGCTTTGCCGGAACTTTCCCGAACATACTGACCGTACTGAGCGGAATGACTTATATAGAACACCTACAAGACAACTTGCTTTCCTTTTCCCCGTTGCAAGCCTTATCGGAAGAAGAACTCCGGTTTCTTTTCGACACGGCCGACCTCATGATGCAGTACCCGACCATACCTTGTAATGATTGCAAGTATTGTATGCCATGCCCTTACGGAATCGACATACCCGCTATTCTGCTCCACTATAACAAATGTATCAACGAAGGGCATATTCCCGAAAGCTCACAAGCCGAGAATTACAGAGAAGCACGCCGAGCATTCCTCATCGGTTACGACCGGAGCGTACCGCGTTTGCGGCAGGCTTCGCACTGTATCGGCTGTCGGCAATGCGAGCCCCACTGCCCGCAAATCATACCCATTGCCAGCGAAATGAGACGTATCGACAGTTTTGTCGAGAACTTAAAACAAGGAAATGTGTTTTAATGCATATATGGAACTATTGATAAAGCAACTTCGAGAAGGCGGATACTCCTGTGTAATACGGCAGGGCGGTGTAATCCGCACATTTACTGAAAGAGGTGTCAATGACCTGTATAGACTTCTGTCGGAAGAACCGGAATTTCTTCGCAACGCCGAAGTGGCCGACAAAGTCATTGGGAAAGCTGCCGCCGCCATTATGGCGATAGGGGGAGTAAAAAAGGTCCATACAGGCGTCATCAGCGAAAGTGCTTATGATTTACTCGTCCGTTCGGGTATAGAGATTTCCTTCGATAAAAAGGTTGCCTATATCATCAACCGAACGCAGACCGATCGATGCCCGCTCGAAAAATTATGTGCCGATGCCTCTACGCCGCAGGAGTGTATTCCGCTCATCGATGCATTTATAAAAAAACAGAAAAAGCTCCTTCATGTATAAAAAATTTCTGACTTTCGCACTTTCCCTATCTGCTGTTTCCCACGCTTGGTCGATGACCGATACCCTTTCACAACGGAAAAGCATCAATATCGACGAAATCGTCATCACGGGAAGCCGCAGTGAAACCGACAGTCGCCGACTGCCATCGACCATATCGGTCATCGATCGCGGCATAATAGAGGGAAGCTATGAATCGTCACTACTCCCTACCCTATCCTCTCAGGTACCCGGGCTTTTCATCACCAGCCGAGGCATTTTGGGCTACGGCGTATCGACCGGAGCGGCCGGCGGTATGACATTGCGCGGGATCGGCAACAGCCCGACCTCGGGACTACTGGTACTCATCGACGGACACCCTCAATATATGGGACTTATGGGACACCCCATAGCCGATGCCTACCAATCGGTATTGGCCGAGAAAGTGGAAGTAGTAAGAGGGCCGGCTTCGGTATTATACGGGTCGAATGCCATGGGCGGCGTCATCAACATCGTTACCCGTCAAGCAACAGAAGGGAGTCATACCCATGCCCGGATAGGTTACGGGTCTTTCAACACGTTGACAAGCGAAGTAACTCATCAATCGAAAATAAAACATTTCGGCAGTACGGTATCGGCATTTTACAACCGTACCGACGGACACCGACGCGATATGGCTTTTGAACAGATGGGCGGAGTCCTGAAACTCTCCTACGACATATCATCGGCATGGAATATCATCGGCGACCTCAATGTTACGCACTTCAACGCCGCCAATCCGGGTCCTGTCAACGCCCCCCGCATTGATAACGACTCTCACATCACGCGCGGTATGGGCGCCATTGCCATACAGAACCGATACAAGAAAAGCTGGGGTGCCATAAATGCTTTTTTCAACTGGGGACGCCATCGTATCAACGACGGATATGTGCAGGGTGGAAAACCGCTCGACTACCGATTCAATTCCAAAGACCGCATGGCCGGAATTTCTTTTTACCAAAATGCGACTTTTTTTACAGGGAATCTTATAACCGCAGGCTTCGATTATCAACGTTTCGGCGGCAAAGCATGGAATCATTTTCTAAATACCGACACCGACCAGCCTTTGGTGGACAAGACCATCGACGATCTCGCGGGATATATCGACTTCCGTCAAGATATAGGAAAGACGATTACGCTCGATGCGGGAGTCCGCTTCGACCACAACTCGCACACCGGCAACGAATGGATTCCACAAGGCGGCCTCACCCTGCATCTGCCCCGCAGAACAGAGCTGAAAGCCGTTGTAAGCAAAGGTTTCAGAAACCCAACCATTCGAGAGATGTACATGTTTCCGCCGCAAAATCCCAATTTACAGCCGGAAAAAGTGATCAACTACGAAATCGCATTCTCCCAGAAGTTTCCACAACAAGGTGTTTCATACGGCGTAAACGTTTTTTATCTGCACGGAAATAACCTGATACAAACCATGCGGGTATCCAACGGTATGCTCAATGTAAATACAGGAGAAATCGACAATTTCGGCATAGAAGCCGAAATAAACTGGCAAATCACCGATTCGTGGAAAATTTCGGCACAATACAGCTGGCTGCACATGGAACGCCCCATACTGGCCTCACCCGAACATAAAGTTTCCACAACTGTTTATTACAGCAAAGAAAGATGGACGGCATCGACCGACTTGCAATATGTCCACGGTCTTTATACGTCGCTCGACTCGCACGCACGCGAAAAATTTCTGCTTTGGAACGCCCGTGTCAATTACCGGATATATCGTTTTTTACGTATATTTGCCAAAGGAGAAAACTTGCTGGCACAACGATACGAGATAAATCAAGGTTTTCCCATGCCCAAAGCGACATGCATGGGAGGTATAGATATTCAATTCTAAAATCATATAACTATGCAGACTTCAACCATCAGACTCTACTCTCTCCCCTACCGCGAGGCAAAGACCTACGGTATCGCTCTCCTCTTTGTTGCCGGCAATATCATACTGCCGCAACTGTTCCATTTGATTCCGCAGGGTGGCATTACATGGCTACCTATCTACTTTTTCACCCTGATAGCCGCATATAAATACGGGTGGAAAGTAGGTCTGCTCACAGCCGTTCTATCGCCCGTAGCTAATGCGCTGCTTTTTGGAATGCCTGCTCCGGCAGCTTTGCCCGCCATTCTCATGAAATCGGTATTGCTCGCCATAGCCTCCGGATTCGCAGCCTCACGGTATCGCAAAGCCTCGCTCCTGCTGCTTGCCGCCGTCGTCCTCTTCTACCAAACTGCGGGTCTCGTCGGCGAATGGGTTCTGACAAAAAGTTTTTTCCTCGCCGCACAAGACTTCCGGATAGGAATTCCCGGTATGCTCTTGCAAATTTTCGGCGGATATTTATGTATCAACTATATAATTCGTAAATAATGAATACATTATTGCTCATCGGAGGAATCGGCATGCAGGAAATCCTCGTTATCGCCCTTATCGTTTTGCTGCTATTCGGCGGGAAAAAAATCCCCGAACTGATGAAAGGTATCGGCAAGGGTGTACGCAGTTTCAAAGACGGCGTAAACGGTCTCGAAAAAGAGATAGATAATGACGAGTCGACACACCGTAATCCGAAAGACAACGAACCATCGAAATGAGTAGTGGAGAGACAGATACAGCACAAAGTTTTTGGGGACATCTCGACGATCTGCGATCGTGCCTGATAAAAATAGGGATTGTCGTTATCGTCTTGGGCATTGCGGCATTCCTCTTTAAAGAAGAACTTTTTGCCGTTATCCTCGCTCCGCAAAAAGGAGACTTCATCACCTACCGGCTTATCGACAAGATAGGAAGCTTATGGGGTGAATCTCCGGCATCATTTTCGGTCAAACTCATAAATACCGGACTCGCCAGGCAATTCGTGGCACACATGACCGCAGCCGTGTATGCGGCTGTATTATGTGCCTCGCCCTATATATTGTATCAACTGTTCCGATTTGTATCGCCGGCACTTTATGTCAATGAGAAAAAATATGTCATTAGAACGGTCTCATACAGCTATCTGCTCTTCATGGCAGGCGTACTACTCAGTTATTTTCTTATCTTCCCCTTGACATTCCGCTTCTTGGGAACCTATCAAGTCAGTGCAGAGGTTGCGAACCTTATCACATTACAATCGTACATGGAGACAATGATGACTATAACCATCATGATGGGTATCGTATTTGAAATACCGATTCTTTGTTGGCTTTTCGGCCGTTTGGGGATTCTTTCGGCCGATTTCATGCGGCATTATCGCCGACATGCCATTGTACTGATACTGATAATCGCAGCCGTCATTACCCCTACGGCCGACGTTTTTACCCTCTCGATCGTTACATTACCCATGTATGTGCTATACGAATGGAGCATCTATATTGTCAAACACACTACACAAAAACGATGAAAAAAGTACTGATCCTTTCGTCAAGCCCGAGACGAGGAGGAAATTCCGACACATTGTGCAACCGCTTTATGGCCGGAGCACAAGAGAAAGGGCACAATGTCGAAAAAATAACTTTGGCCGATAAAAATATCGGCTATTGTACGGGTTGCGGCGTATGCAGTATGTACGGCAAACCGTGCCCGCAAAAAGATGACGCCGCCGGTATTATCGAAAAAATGATTCAGGCCGATGTCATTGTTTTGGCAACCCCTGTATATTTCTATACCATGTGCGCTCAGATGAAAACCCTCATCGACCGATGTTGCGCTCGCTATACCGAAATCAGCAACAAAGAATTCTTCTTCATCGCCACGGCAGCCGAGGAAGACAAGAAACTGCTCGAACGCACGTTCGATAGTCTGCGAGGTTTTACCGATTGCCTTGATGGTGCTGTGGAAAAAGGCTGCATTTATGGTACGGGCGTATGGAAAATGGGAGACATAGAAGGCTCGAACTTTCTCGACGAAGCTTACAACGCAGGTACAAACTTATAACATAATTTCTTTTACGGGTAATTTTCCGTGAAGGTATGTCATCGAATAATCTGTAAAAAAAATATTTTTACAGATTATTTTAATATTTGTTTTGTTTTATATTTATTTCCCAGTATCTTTGTGAAAAGATTTCAAAAAGAATAAGAATTCTACTAAAATTATATTATGAAACGTATTTTCCTTTTATCGACCGGAGTACTCTTTCTGTGCATCTCTCTCCTCATCTCTTCTTGTGACGAAGGAAATGACGAAATTATAAATTTCAAGACCCTGAATCTCGATTCTCCACAAAACATAAAACTCGACACATTGAATCGTACCCTTACATGGGATGTCGTACCGAACGCCTCTTCATACTCCGTGAAACATTCTCTCTTAGACTTCTCCCCGGCAACAGCCATTTCCAACAGCTACTATTTAGGAGACGAGTATGTCGACTCTTGGCAAACGTTCTACATCAAAGCCAATGGAAGCACGCAGGGTACGACCATTTACAATGAATCGGGATCTACGGAATATACATTTGTCTGTCCCGTAAACAAGACATTGCTCGAAGCTCCTGCTCCCCATTCCATAGGTTATACCGTCGTGGAAAGACCATCGGCCGACGTTGTAAAAATAAAAGTGGATTGGGAAAGCGTAGAACATGCCGGCAAATATAAATATACATTCTCGCACACATCATCGGGAGTAACATCATCACAAAGTGAAACGACCCCGGAACTTTACAGTAAGAATCTGATCGTAAGAACCGAAAATATCTATTATTTTTATCTCACAGCCCTTCCGTCCGAAGGAGAACCTTATATCAACTCCGCCACAACCGTTGTCCGACTCGACGGTCATCTTCTCAAAGAAGAATAGATATTCTTCCCAATTCCCATATAATAAAAAGAGGCGAGATAAAAATCGCCTCTTTTTATTATGTATCGTCCCGACAAGGCCGGCGGCTCTACAAGCTCTTGACCTCATTCCTTATAATATCTATTTGGCCGGTACAAGTCTTTTTACCCCATATCCGCATACCGGTTTCTTGGTTCCACTATTTTTTGCAGTCCCATTACCAGCCATACAGACAGGACAAAAGGCGCAGTCAGGGTGATGATACCCCAATTCATTCCCACCATTTGGAATATGACAGACAATAATACGGCACACGATGCCCATAAAAACCCTTTCCAGCTCTTGTCTCCCAAAGCTATGGCACATAAAACACCATTATATCCCATCAATCCGGCATTCAAACTTTCAGAGTCCACTCCCAGCAGAATGGCAATAGGGATAGGAAGCAGTGCACCCAATATGGCATAGATTGCCGCAGTGCGGGAGTTAATAAATACAGCGATGAGAAAAAGAATTCCAGTTACAGTACTTTCCTGAAACATGATCTACCCTATCCCACTCCCTCCAATAAGAATAAATTATATACAAATGTTTCTTTCATAAATGAGCGATAAAAAAACGGAACAAAAATAGAAAAGCCTAATCCTTTTTTAAGAATATTAAGGTTTATATATACAAACAGATGGAAATTGCGGTACGGCCAGACATTCGGATCGTACTGCTTCTCGCCACCATCCTTTCGCATAAATCCACCCTTTTTGAGAAATACAAAGTAATTATGTCATTATTTGGAAGCTCTACTCGCGACGTGTATCAAAAAATGTTTACACAAAACCAACGAACCACTAAGGATATAACTGCATTCCGATTGTGTACATCTCCACTTACAACAAAGAATCTAATTTTTGATGTAGAAATCTTCCTCTGGTCGTATATTCCTAATTGCTATTTGGAAAATTTGTGTTTGTCTGTTATCGGAGATACAAATATTTTTCAGACTGACGATATAAGTCTCGTAAAACTTTATTGAAAAGGTTATAATTCCCAATATAATGATTAATTTTGAATCTCGTTCATTCGAGTGCACATGGTAATGATTAAAGCATAAGAATGCAGGGAGATTTATAAGTAAATATGGAGGATCGATTATGTTGGCATATACGTATATAGAACACGGAAGATTTGAATTGAGAGAAAAACCGAAACCGGAGATTTTAGATTCCCGAGACGCAATCGTCCGGGTAACACTGAGCAGTATTTGCACGAGCGATCTTCATATAAAACACGGCAGTGTGCCACGAGCTGTACCCGGAATAACGGTCGGACATGAAATGGTCGGCGTTGTAGAGGAAGTGGGAGACGGTGTCGTTTCGGTCAAGCCCGGCGATAGAGTGGCTGTAAATGTGGAAACGTTTTGCGGCACCTGTTTTTTCTGCCGACACGGATATGTCAATAACTGTACCGACCCCAATGGAGGCTGGGCTTTGGGCTGCCGTATCGATGGAGGACAAGCCGAATATGTCAGAGTTCCTTATGCCGATCAAGGTTTAAATCGCATTCCCGATACGGTCAGCAATGAACAGGCATTGTTTGTCGGCGACGTATTGGCAACCGGCTTTTGGGCAGCCCGTATATCAGAAATAACGTCCGACGACACGGTTCTTATCATCGGAGCCGGTCCCACCGGTATCTGTACTTTGTTATGTGCCAGACTGAGAAATCCCCAGCGTATTGTCATCTGCGAACAATCTCCCGAGAGGATTCGATTCGTCCGGGAACATTATCCCGATGTATGGGTGGTTACCCCCGAGGAGTGTAAAGATTTTGTTGTCCGTAACAGCGAACATGGAGGAGCAGATGTCGTATTGGAAGTAGCAGGAAGCACAGATACTTTCCGGCTGGCATGGGATTGCGCCCGCCCGAATGCTATCGTTACTGTCGTGGCTCTCTATGACAAGCCCCAACTTCTTCCTTTACCCGATATGTATGGCAAAAATCTCACATTCAAAACAGGCGGAGTGGACGGTTGCGATTGTGCCGAAATACTCAGACTGATAGAAGCAGGCCGAATAGATACGACGCCACTTATCACTCACCGGTTTCCATTGAACGAAATAGAGGAGGCATATCGTATTTTTGAAAACAGGTCGGGAGGAGTCTTCAAGGTGGCGATAACAGAACGCCGATGAAAAATATAGCCACCAAAAGGAGATTGCTATATTCGCATAAGATCATAGCGTATTTAGATGACTGAAGCGAATTCTTATTTATTTTGATGGGAGAAACAGATTTAATGCGTTCTTTAAAATAATAGTATAGCTTTCTAAAAAGTGCAACCAGCAAGCTGACAAATATCTGATAATATGCAAGTTAGTTATTTTTAGCTCTATTCTCGGCTTGTACCTCTATTTTGGAAAGTAAAAGTAATTACAATTTATTGAATATCAAAATGTTATATATAAAAATGCCGATTTTTGATGAGAAAAGATACAAAAATGGCTCTGAAACCAAGGTTAGAATCAGAGCCATAATTGTATTAAATATTATTCTTCATCTTCATCACAAATGTCAGACCTAAATTCAAAAATTAATTCGGAGAAAGGAATATTACATTCTTCAAATAAACCATGAAGAATATTTATCTTTGTCTGTGTACTATTATCTGTCCATAAGTACATATTAGGCCCAAGCTCTCTTCTCCATGATTCTGGAGTTGTTGAGAATCCAGATTTTTCATTTGCGCATAACCACTCTACAGTAGAGCGCTTTTTCAATAAAATGTGATTACATACTTGAATCAGCATGTCTTTCCAAGTGTTTACCGTGTATCGAACCCCACATAGTATATATGCTTGCAGCTTTTTGCCTGTAAATTCAAAATCATCATCTTCTAATGATGCAGATTCTGCCTCTTGTTTAGTAGGCTTGAATGTGGTTAACGGCATCGGCCATAATCTCATAAAAACGCCCAATAGTTCTTTTTGCCTTTCATTCAGTTCATCCTCAGTCCATTTATCACAAGATTTAACATAATTGTTTAATCTAAAAGCACTCTCTTTAAACCCTTTTTCCATATCTCTCTTCTCAAGGAATGTAAGGTTACTGTATTGTGAGTTATATGCTGTTAGTGTAAGATTGGCCATAGTGTGGAGATATGTCTGATGTATACGTTCCCATTCTGGGCCTAAATCTTTTTTCCATTTATCCGACAGCGTCTGAGGCATTATGTGCTCAATGGAAATTTTTTTCTCCGAAAGTCCTTTTATAACATCATGACGTTCGTTGTTATCCCTGTTTTCCAAACGTTCCAATATAAACATTCGTGCATTTACCGGGATCTTGTACACTTGACGTGTGGCAAAGTCCGTTTTAACATCTTCATCACTGGGGAATATCGACGAACGTCCCTTTTTGAGTAAGATGTATATCAAGACATCAATATAAGCAGGTTTGTTGCCACTTACAACTTTATCTATGTGGTTTAATACGTCTCTATGTAAAGTAGCAAATACTTTGTTTAGGGCATTTGATGGAAGGTTGCATATTATACGGCGTGCCCAATAGGATTCAATCACATCTATGACCTTGCAAATTTCATTTTCAGGCAAGTCGTTTTTTGAGGCATAATCAAAAAATGCCATAAAGAAAGGATATGCAATTGTTGAATCAAGCCTTCGTAATTGACTCAACTTTTGATTCAATTTATCGGTTCCAGCTTTTGCATTATCTATTTGACTATATATTTCAGCATAATGGTACATATCCTCAAGCAAACCAGCTCTTGTCATATTGTTCCCTTCGGCATATTCCTTAAATATAAAGTAAATTTTATCTATGCGACCTATTTTACCTTGCTTCATAGTGAGATAATCGCGCACAAATGAAGAAGGATCATACTTTGTAAACACTTCTATAGGGTTCCAAAAACGGTTATAGAGGTAATCTTGTTCTGTTGGGGAAAGAGACATTAATAAGTAGTTGCGTATCTTATCAGCCTCACTTAAGTCAAGACCTGTTGAGTTAAGACTTTCAAAAATCAATTGAGGATCGTCTGCTACATCTAGACGAATATTTATGACTTCCAATTTCTTAATTGTTTCAAACAACTCGTCAATTGTAAGTCCGGAACGTATGACCTTATCATAGAAAAAGTCATAATTTCGCGTAACATTAGATTCTTTAATGTATTGTTCTCTGGATTTATATAACAAAGCATCGAATGCTTCCATATCCTTTTTGATCGGTTTGAGTTTTACCTTGCGTTCGTCTTCTTGATACTCATCCACAAGGTATCGCTTGAATATTTTTTCAACCAATTTGGAATCTACTGCCTCTATCAATCCCTCTTTTTTTGCATTGACCATAGCAATCAGCAACAACGAAACAGTAGTAATACGTTGTTGTCCATCAATAATATACCTATCTTCAGTCCCAGGTTGAATACTAGATACAATGCTTCCAAAAAAATGGCTTTTTCTGTTACGCTCATGCAGATTTAGCAAATCACTAAATAGTTGTTCGCAGTTTTCTTCTTTCCAATCATAATTTCTTTGATATAGAGGTATTATGAATCTTTTATCTGATCCATCAAAGAATTTGATTAATGGTTGAGCATCACCTTTCATAGCAAGTTATTTATATTGTTTATAATATTCGTTGTAATATCAAAAAACAGATTTAATATAGTTTATCAATTCAATATTATGACAATTTGGAATTTCTAAACTTTTACCTCCTTTAAATCCATATTGTAATAAATCGGATTCTGTCAATCGAGAACGATTTGATTCTGCAAGTAATTCCAGTTTATAAGTTTTATCATCAGGAGCCTTTTCTATCCAAAACTCTTTATCCTCACGTTTGCAGTTCTCTGCTGTTACAATCATTTCGAAACGAACATAACGTTCATCGGACATAAACAGGTATACTATATTACCTATGGCAAAACGAGCTCTCCCCATTCTCCAAGAAATAAACCCGAGGGTATTTATAGCATCTGCATGCCTACATCTTTTCCTATTAGCGAAGGCAATCCAAGTACAGTTACACTTATTCATAGTCTTATTATCTTGCAAAGTACTCAGTCTTCAACCAATAAGCATAAATCGGGTCCTGAAACGAGATCTCACCAGCCTTATTATCCAATATATCATTCTTGATAAGGGCAGCCTTTGAGCGAGATATTGAGGTCGTTGAAGAGATTTGATAGCGATGCATAACTTCTGTCGAACTAATAGCTTTTTCGCCGGCAATAAGAGCCTTGAGGTAGTTCAGTTGCTGTGTAGTCAATGTTTCGGTGATTGTGACAAACAACAGACTTAACTGCTCCACCAATGCTGCGTGCGCCTCACGTACGATTTCAACAGTACATACATCCTTTGTTCTGAGCCATGAAAGCTGTGCCAACTGCTGTGCGTAGTATGGATGGTTATCTACGAGCTTTGCAATCAAATGGCTTGCTTCATCGTCAATGTTCTTACCAGTATCAGCGAAACGACTCTTGAAAAATTCCACAAGGCAAGGCGTCTCGATCTTGTTGAGAAACATCAGGTTGCCGAACTTGTAGAATGGTTTGGATGAGTCGGTAAACACTTCCATCATCATGTGGCGCTTGCTGCCATAAAGACAATAGGCTACATTTTGGTGTAGCTGCCAATGTGAACGCAACTTTTTCTGGAAATAGTCCGGGTCGGTAAATTCCGCGATATTTTGGAACTCATCTACGCAAATCACGATTTTCAGACCCTTCTTCCTGGCAATCTTTTCTGCAAGATCGAGTACTTCATCAGGATTGCGTTTTACCTCTTCCCAATCAAAGTCGATTGAAACCTCATTAGTGGGGTCTGTACCGATTGAAATCTTGGGAACAAGATGCGAAAAGAAACTCTTCGCACTCTCGATTGCTTCCTCCCATTTTGTGGAAGTGGCGGCAATTACCTTCTGGGCGAGCAGCGAATAGAAATGCTCCTCGTTACGTACATTGAACAGGTCGATATGACAGATTCGGAGGTTGCTGTCCTGCGCCATCGCTAATTTTGCAGCCTTATTTACAAGCGAACTTTTACCCCAACGGCGAGGAGAGATAATAATCGTGTTGATTAACGACGTAAAGTTCTGAACCAGGTCGGCTGTTTCTTTCTCACGGTCGGTAAAATTCTTCTCGGTTGCAATCTTTCCAAATATAAACGGAGTTTCCATAACGCTCTGTTTTTAATTTATACAACAAATATAATACATAAAATGTAACTACAAAAATAGTTGCAACAAAAAGTGTATATACATTTATTGTAATATTTGAGTGATTAGAGTTGTCGTTATAATAGATGCTAAAAATATCGGAGTAAAAGTAGAACAATCACAATGTATTTATATATTTTTATAGGAACAATATATTATTTGTTATTTGTAAAATACTAACCTTATAAATAAAATAATAGCGTTTAATATCTCAACGTCCAATGATGTGGCCAAACAGATTGCAGCAAACGTAAATTCGAAAATTTATTTTTGTAACACAATATAAAATAAAGAGAAACCCCTATATTTGTATATTAGCTTTTGGTGATCATAGTGATTGTTGTTCGTAATTATTTATTAGTATTATAAAGGTATGTCTATTTTTGCTAATTATCAAATTTATGAGCATTTACAGTTCGTTGAACTCACGTCGTTTTAAAGAGTGTTTAAAGTAATATGATTGACTAAATATAAGATGATACGAATTTTACAAATTTCCTATATTCACTGGTTGGCTATTCCAAATACTATGGACGATTACAGTCTAATGCGCCATGAATTTTTGGATGACATAGAAAGTTTTCACGAGAATAGAAATGGGAACTTTGACCATTTGTTAATTTGCAGAGATATAGCTTTCAGTGGAGAAAAAGAACAATACACGAAAGCTTAACTTACATCAAGGATATTTGTGCTAAAATCAAACGAACAATTATCGTTAAAAGTATTAATGGAGAAAGTCGGCCTGAAACATCGTCCGACATTTTTGGAGAACTATATAAGCCCCGCTTCCGAAGCCGGTTTTCTCAAGGTGCTATATCCCGACAAGCCCAATTACCCGAGACAAAAATACCTGCTCACGGCAAAAGGGCTGGCTCTATATAACGAAATAAAGAAAATGCAATAGTCTTCTTCACATTCGTGTCCGTGGGCGTGTGCGAAATGGTGTTCACGAATTTGTCCGGCATTCTTGGCATACAGGGGAGCATCGCAATGGGGGCAATGGCAACCGCACTTCATGCCTTTGGAAACGTCATCAACGTGGACGAGGGATCCGTCTTCATCCAGCGTAAAAGTCAGGAATGTGCCCATAGTTAAAACCTCCTTTCTATATATCTCAGGAGTTCTCCATCCTGTTCTTTGGTGCCCTGAGGAGCCCGTGTTTAGTAAGATTCTCTTCCGTGAGTTTACCAGATTTTGAGGTAGCTTCAAGGCGAAGCAGAGCATATTTAGCCTCGCTCTCGTCCTGATTTATACGGCCTTTATCGACCCAGAATTCCTCCTCCTTGACCATCCACCAGTCGTAGCGGACATTGATAGCCTCTACGGTCATCCGGTACTTGACTTCACGATCCTCGGAAACGTAGATGTATATGGTATCGCCGAGGCTGACGTTATATCAACTTTGCTGCCAATAATACTCGCCATACTTCTCCAGACACTCTGCCAGCCGGAAAGTACTACGCTTGGCAGTAATGAGCCACTTCTTATGGTTCTCTGGGATGATATGCCCGGCCATATTTACGCGGTTGCTATTGGGGACAATGTCTAGATGACAGTCCATTGCAGCAGCGATACGACAGAGAATGTCGAGACCAGCGGAATACTTTCCTTTCTCGATACGACTCAAATTGGAAGCATCAATATCGGCAAGCTGTGCGACATCCCGAACATCCATGCGGCGCTCCATCCGAAGGCTCTTGATTTTTGCTCCGATGCGCTCACGTTCGTTTTCGCGATCTGGGCCATACCAGAAGATGCTAGCCCAGCAATGACATTGATACATACCACGAAGAATCGGTCCCATTATAACAGATGGGTCACCCTGGTAATATTTGTCGAAGAGTGCAGCTATAATTTGGCAGTGCTGCTCCTGCATTTCAAAAGGGATTACTCCGGAGAGTCCCAGCGTGAAACGGTCACCTTATCCAGGCTGACAAACTTACATTCAGTTATTGTTTCCATAATTCTGCAACAGGGTTAACCTTAAACATCAAGAATTACGTAGCCAATATAATAAAAGGCTTTGGCTTTACAAATTTACCAAGCGAATTATTGCTGTAAAGGCAAAGTGTTCTCCTATTGGTCTAAAAGATGATTGCTGAGTTGACAATACTCGTTAGATATCTCGATACTAACAGACTTTATTGAGTCAAAGCAAGCAGCGCGAGACGTGGTGATAGTGAATTATTAATAGCAAGAGCATTGACGTCTTTTTTTTGTTGTTGCAACATATAAGTCGCTTCAGTATAATTATGAAGAAACGCAATAAACATAAAGTCTGTTTGAGAAGAATGAATAAAAGATTATCTTTATCGAGTAAAAAATTAGCATTATATGCAGTCGGATGCTATGTTTATGCAAATAAATGGTATCTTTGAATTCAAAATACAGGAAGTTAATGGGAGCTAAACTGAATAGAATTAAGATTGTGCTTGTTGAGAGAGACGTTTCGCAGAAAGAACTTGCTGCCCAAATTGGCAAGAGTTTTAGTACTGTCAATGCCTATTGTGCCAATAGATTGCAGCCTAATCTTGAGACTTTAGATCAAATAGCTCAAGTACTTAATGTCCCTATGCGAACTCTTATCAAGGAGGATTAGTTATTTAAGTTGTGGCAAAGATTAATAACATACCAACACTGACTGCCTATCAGCAAAAGTTTCTTGCATGGCAACTCGATCGTCGTCGATCTTCGAGTGATGAGGATAAATTTACCAGTGTGCTTGCAGAAGCTCAAGTAGATTTGAATCCGCATCAAGTGGATGCAGCTCTTTTTGCTTTCAAATCTCCGTTGAGCATGGGCGCCGTCCTTGCCGACGAAGTAGGGCTTGGAAAAACAATTGAAGCCGCACTTGTTATCTCCCAACAATGGGCCGAGCGACATCGCCATATTCTTGTTATTGCCCCAGCAACACTGCGAAAGCAGTGGAGTATGGAATTGGAGGAAAAGTTTTTTCTTCCATCGGTAATTCTGGAGTCCAAAAATTTCAACCGTATTCTTTCCGATACATATAGTAATCCTTTTGATGACAAAGAGCACATTATAATTTGCTCCTACCAGTTTGCTAAAAAACAAATTCACCATATCGGACGCGTAAACTGGAATTTGGTCGTCCTTGATGAGGCACATAAACTACGTAATGTTTACAAATCAAGTAACAAGACAGCCATTGTTTTGAAGGAGGGTCTGAAAAATTACAAAAAGTTATTACTTACAGCTACGCCATTACAGAACAATGTCAAGGAGCTATATGGGCTTATTTCAATCATAGATGATGGCTATTTCGGGGGACTTAAGAGTTTTAACGATCGATACGGTAAAACTGAACTTCGCAAGGAATCTACTTATAAAGATTTACGAGAGCGAATTCAGCCTATTATCCATCGTATATTACGAAGCGATGTTCAAGAATACGTAAAATACACCGAGCGAAAGGCTATGGTGCAGGAATATTATCCAAGTGATGACGAACAGATCTTGGGTGAAATGGTGAGTGAATATTTGCAACGAGACGAGTGCTTTGGTATGCCTCGCAGCCAACGTTCTCTTATAACTCTTGTTCTGCACAAGCTTTTATCATCATCAACCTTCGCCATTGCAGGTACCTTGCAAACTATTATTGACCGCTTGGAAAATATAGTTAAGGATAACACATCTGATGAGGATAGTGATGCAATGCTTGTGAACGATCTTTCCAACGATATTGAGGAATTTGAGGAATATGAAGATGAATGGCCGGATGAAGAAGATGAAGAATTTGACAAAGAAGACGGAAGGCGTACATACTCGGCTGATGAGATTGAAGGAATTCGGTCAGAGATCAAAGATCTGAAAGTTATTCACTCTCTCGCTTTGGGCATTGCCGAAAATACAAAGGGGGAATGTTTGCTTCAAGCCTTGAAGATTGCCTTTGAGGAGAAACGGAAGAATGGACAGCCTGAGAAGGCACTCATCTTTACAGAAAGCAACCGCACACAGCAATATCTGAAACAATTACTTGAAGCAAATGGATATGCCGGGCGTATAGTACTATTCAATGGCAGTAACACTGACCCTGAATCAAAAGAGATATATTCCGCATGGAAAGAACGCTATGCGGGTACGTCTCGCATAACAGGTTCGCTGACAGCAGATAAACGGCAGGCCCTTGTAGATTATTTTCGGGACGAAGCGCAGATAATGATAGCGACAGAAGCTGCGAGCGAAGGTATCAATCTACAATTCTGTTCGCTGCTCGTAAATTTCGACTTGCCTTGGAATCCGCAACGAGTGGAACAGCGCATAGGCCGCTGTCATCGTTATGGGCAGAAAAACGATGTGGTTGTGGTCAACTTCATCAATAAAGCCAATCGTGCCGACCAGCGCGTATATGAGTTGCTTGACCAAAAGTACAACTTGTTCAAAGGCGTATTCGGTAGTAGCGATGAAGTGCTGGGTAGCACAATGGATGGCATCGACTTCGAGCACCGTGTACTCGGCATCTACCAGACTTGCCGCACCACCGAAGAAATAGATGCTGCCTTTGACCTATTGCAAGAAGAAATGCGCCAGCAGATCGAGGAGGTACTTGACAAGACCCATACTCAACTCATTGAGAATTTTGATCGCGACGTGGTCAATAAACTCAGAGTGCGTAAATCTGCCGACGAGCAGGCCTTGAGCCAATTTTATCAACTATTGTGGCAGCTTACCATAAGCATGCTGGGTAGCGACATAGACAAGATTGACAGCAAACGATATAGCTTTACTTTACGTCATAGTCCTACCGATGCAGGCCAGCAATTCTCAACCGGACCATACCGTATGGGTAAAGATATTTCTGATGCCTATACTTATCGTGTGGGGCATCCATTGGCACAATACCTTCTTGCAAAGGCAAAACGGCAGGATACATCGGGCACAGCCGGTATTGTATTCAATTATACCGATTCCCCCGAGAAGATCTCTGTAATTGAAAACGAGGTTGGCAAGTATGGAATTCTGTCTGTTAAGGTCGTGCATTATCATGCGCCAAAGGATGATGAAGATTGTATCATTGCCACAGCTGTCGATAGCGATGGCCGCGTCATGCCAGACGATTTTGTTGAGAAGTTGATGTCGATTAGTGGGCATGTTGCAAAGGGTATTTCGCCTGTTATTGATGATACGCTTTTACCGGCGGAGATGGCCTCGAAGCGAAAAGCCCTGAATGAAAGCATTGCTATGCGCGACAAGCAATTTATCGATGAAGAGAGTGCCAAGATCGAACAATGGGCCGAAGATCAAACTTTCTCGCTCGAAGAGGAGTTGCGTAACGTGAAGAAACAGATAAAGGAACGTGAACGGGAATTCCGAAAAGAGACTGACGACCATCGTCGCCGTCAGTTACAATCCGAGATACTTGCGCTTCAACGTAACCAGCGGCAGAAACGTCAGGAGTTGTTTTCGCTTGAAGATGAGATCATGGTGCGTCGAGATGCTCTTATTGCTGCTATTGACAACTCGTTGAATAAAGCAGCAGAAGAAGAACATCTGTTTACCATAGCTTGGCAGATAATATAGCATAAAGAATCAAAATTAAATAAACCCATATGGCAACACAATTTGACAAGTTCATAGCAACAATGAAGACGGTGCTGATGCTTGACCAGGCAGACCTGGATTTCGGCATCTATCGTATTATGAACCAGAAGCGTGACCAAATAGAGTCCTATCTCAACAACGACCTGCGCTGGCAGGTAACCGAGACTATCCGTGAGAATGCCTCCAACGATGCCGAGGCTGTGAAAAAGGAGCTAACGCAGTTGGTTGCTACATTGACGGCGGCGGGCATGAACCCCGACGATGCTCCCAAAGTAAAAGAGCTTAAGGAACGTATAGCTCGATGCGGCAATAGTGAGGAGCTGGAAAACGAAGTGTATTCGCATCTTACCATATTCTTTGGCCGCTATTACGATGGTGGAGATTTCATCTCCCAGCGCCGCTACAAGAAGGATGTATATGCCATACCCTACGAGGGCGAGGAGGTGAAACTGTATTGGGCCAATGCCGACCAGTATTATATCAAGACGGCCGAGTATTTCCGCAACTACCGTTTTGCTGTCAATGGCGATAAATTCTGCGAGTTTACCTTGCGTGAGGCTACCACTGAGCAAAACAACAATGTGGCCCAGAACAATATGGAGCGTCGTTTTGCGCTGTGCGAGGAGACGCCTGTCGAAGTTATCGGCAATACGTTGCATATATACTTCACCTACGAATTGTACCCGAAGGCGACCAAGCAAAAGAGACTTATCGAAGCTGCTTATGAGACAGTCAAAGATGCCATACCTGCTGAGTTTGCGGCTGTTCTTGCCCTGCGTCCAACCGAAAGCGACCGAACCCGTACCCTGTTGCAAAAACATTTGAATACCTATGTGGCCCGCAATAGCTTCGATTTCTTTATTCATAAGGACCTCGGAGGTTTCCTTTCGCGCGAGCTCGATTTCTACATCAAGAACGAAATATTGGTTATCGACGATATCAATGCGCGCACACCCGATGAATTTCTGAAGCATCTCACCGTAATTAAAGCTATAAAGATGGTAGGCATGAAGCTCATTACCTTCCTTGCTTCGTTGGAGAACTATCAGAAACGGCTGTGGCTGAAAAAGAAGTTTGTCGTGGAATCCAACTATTGCATCACGCTCGACCGGGTGCCGGAGAAATTCTACGCCGAGATTGCCGCCAACGATGCACAGCGTGAGGAGTGGATGCGCCTGTTTGCAATCGATGAGATTACCTCGCAGAACACAGATGGCTCGTTTGTAGCGGGCAAGAGCAGATATTCCGTGCCGCTGACAGTGGAATTTCTCAAGGAAAATCCCTTCCTTGTGCTCGACACGAAATTCTTTACGGCGGAGTTCAAAAATGCACTGCTCGCCTCTATCGATCATATCGATGAGCAGTGCGATGGCTTGTTGATTAATTCCGAGAATTTTCAGGCGCTGGAACTATTGCAGGAGAAATACAGGGGATGCGTTAAATGTGTGTATATTGACCCACCTTACAATACAGGTGATGATGATTTTGCGTACAAGGATTGTTTAAAAGAAAGTAGTTGGTTAACTTTCATTGAGAATCGTCTACAATCATCGAGAGCATTCTATCAGGCTGGAGGTACATTTGCAGCAAGTATCGACATTAATGAGATTGACCATCTTACCGAATTGCTGGATAAAGAATTAGGCCGAATAAATAGAAAGGCAAATATAACTGTTAGGCGGGCATCCTTGACAGGAGCCAAAGTGATAAATCCCGGTCCTGTAAATATTGGCGAGAACGTGATTCTATACAGTAATAATGTCTCAAAATGGCAACCCCAAAATGCATATAGAGCAAAAGGTTATGATAATCGTTATGGTGCTATGATTGTCAACCCTCAAGATGATTATAGTAAATGGCGATTTAGTACTGTACTCGAGGAATTTGCAAAATACAAGGGAATTCAGAAGTCTAAATTGAAAAAAACACTGGGCAATGCATACGAGGAAGAACTTTTACAATATGTGATCAAAAAAGCAGAAGGTGTTATTCGATTAGCTGCCTTAGATGAGTATAGTATCGGAAGTAAGGCTATAGAAATAAAAAAGGAGTCTCAAAAAAATCCTTCGCGTATTTATCATTTGGAACGTACTGGAGCAAATGATTACTATGTTATAAATGGCAATGCTATCCTTTTTTATAAAGATCGTTTAAAATGGATGGGCGATGGCCTTGTCCCTGTGGAACAAATATCAGATATTTGGGATGATGTATTACCTAATGACCTTCACAATGAGGGCGGAGTGCAGCTGAAAAAGGGGAAGAAACCAGAAAAATTGGTAAATCGGATTTTTGAATGTACTACAAATGAAGGAGATACTATACTTGACTATTTTGCTGGTTCTGCTACATCCGGAGCGGTGGCTTTAAAATCTAAACGTAAGTTTATAAATATTGAAGCTAATGAATATTTCGATGATATTCCGCTAAAACGATTGAAAAATACACTGCATGGTGATACTTCTGGTGTGACGAATCTTTATCAGTGGAAAGGAGGCGGTTTTTTCAAATATATGCGTTTGGAGCAGTACGAAGATACGCTCAATAACCTCACCATACAGCCGGTAAACATCAGCAAAGATAACGCTGACTTTTATGACGGCTATGTGTTGGGCTATATGCTCGACATAGAGACCCGCGATTCGCTCTTCAATATGAAGTGGTTCAGAAACCCCTGGAACATGAAGCTGCGCATCACCCGGCAGAATGAAACCCGTGAGGAGAAGATCGACGTAATCGAAACCTTCAATTACCTGATCGGCTTGAATGTGACAAGCATCCTCTACCCTAAGAAAGGTATTTGTACAGTCGATGGTGTGACCCGAAGCGGAGAGCGCACACTGGTCATCTGGCGTGATTGCGACACGGTGGACAATGATGCGTTGAACGATTCCTTCCGTCGTATGAGCTATTCTACGCGCGACACGGAGTTTGACCGCATCTATGTGAACGGCGACAACAACTTGGAGAATCTGCGCACCGACGGAGAGCAATGGAAAGTGGTTCTCACGGAGCAGGAGTTTGCAAAACGCATGTTTGAAGATTGCTAAAACCGGAGGACGCATCATGCCACGAGGACAAAGACAAACAAGACAACCGCAGGTTGAAGGCAAGCTGAGCAATTCGCTTGTCCTCAATCGCTATATACTCTCGCTGTTCGGCGCAACCAGTCTGGAAGCCCTCAGCGAACATTTGAAAGATCCCATATTGGAAGGTTGGGACGAAAATAACGTGTCGTACTTCTACCGAGAACTTCTGTCACGGTTGTTTGCAACCAGCGAGCTAACCGAAGAGATGTTATTGGCCTATGACGAGAACATATATCGTCATACCCAAGCAATCAGCGAGAAGCGCGAGGCTCAGGTCAGGTGGAAATATTTCCAGTACCTCAGCCTGTTGTTCACGGAGATATATCTCGACAAATATTTCAGCGACAGGAAAAAGCTGCTTGCCGATATCAACACGTATCTTCGGTTGAGTTTCAATGCCGATCCGAAGACCTATCACGGTATGACCGATTTCACGGAAGCCGACCTGAACAAGGTGGCTTTCTGGTCGGCCACGGGTTCGGGCAAGACATTGCTCATGCATGTAAATATGTTACAATATCGCCATTATGCCGAGAAGTATCGCCAAAAGCCCAATCGTATCATTCTTATTACGCCGAATGAGGGCTTGACAAACCAGCACCTCGAAGAATTTCGTAAGAGTAACATCGGAGCCGGCGTATTCAACAAAAATACCGCAAGTGGACTGTTTGCAGGCCATGATGTCGATATCCTTGAGATTACCAAACTGGGAGATACCGACGGTGACAAGACGGTGGCTGTGGGCTTTTTTGAGGGTAACAACCTGGTGTTGGTGGATGAAGGGCATCGCGGGTCGGGCGGTGAGGCATGGAAGCAAAGACGCGATCAATTATGTGAGACAGGATTCTCGTTTGAGTATAGCGCGACTTTCGGTCAATCGATATCCGCAATCAGCAATGCAGCAAAACGCAAGGATATGCTCCACGAATACGGCAAGGCTACGCTTTTTGACTACAGCTATCACTATTTCTATAATGATGGCTATGGCAAGGATTACCAGATTCTAAACATGAATAGCAATTGGGGTAGTTCGCTCAGCGACAATCTACTCATCATGTACCTGACAGCTTGTATGCTCAACTTCTATGAGCAACAGCGCCTGTATCGTGATAATCGGGCCGATTTACGTCCGTTTCTTCTGGAAAATCCGCTTGCTGTCTTTGTCGGCGGCTCGGTGACTGCTGATAAAAGTATCGGGTCACAGGAAGTCAGCGACATTGTCTTTATCCTGAAATTCTTTCAGCAGTTCATTGCAAATAAACAGGCATCGATCAGTAATATAGACCATCTGTTGCATGGTAGTGACGGCTTGAATGACAAGTATGGTCATCCTATTTTTGCGCGTCAGTTTGCCTACCTGCGCAACCTGCCGGAACATGAGGCGGAAGGTATATACAATGATATGCTCGGGCTTGTGTTCCATTGCTCGGTTGCAGGTGCACAATTGCATCTTGATAACTTGAAAGGAAAGGACGGCGAGATCGGTATGCGCATCGGTAATGGAGAATACTTCGGCATTATCAATGTTGGAGACAGTGGTACGCTTGCCAAGAAATGCGAGGAGGCCGGACTTAACGTAATGAGCAAGGATTTTACCGAAAAGTCGCTTTTTGCCACTATCAACAAACCCGACAGCAGTCTGAATATTCTTATAGGTAGCAAGAAATTCACGGAAGGATGGTCGTCGTGGCGTGTTTCTACCATGGGCTTGCTCAATGTGGGCAAATCGGAAGGTAGTCAGATTATACAGCTATTCGGTCGAGGAGTACGCTTGAAGGGTTATCGGTTTTCGCTGAAACGCTCCTCTGCTTTGGATCCGTCTCTTCAGCCTGAAAGCAAGCCCCGTTTCATGCATAACCTTGAGACACTCAATATTTTTGGTATTAAGGCCGATTATATGGAGCAGTTCAAGCAATTCATCGAAGATGAAGGCCTGCCGACAAATGATTCGGATTGGGAGGAGTTTGATCTGCCGGTCTTGCCTGTCGCCAATCTCAGAGGAAAGCGTTTGAAATACTTGAAAGTAAAAGACGGTTGTGATTTCAAGAAGGATGAGAAGGTAATAATTAAAACAGGTATGCTGAGTAACACACCTGTTACGCTTGATTATTATCCCAAAATACAAGCGATGCGCAGTGCGGGTCGAAAGAGTATTCTTGACGAGACAAATACTACCTTGCATAAAGCTATATTAACACCGGAGCATCTCGCATTCGTTGATTGGAACAAGGTATATTTTGCTATAGTAGACTACAAAAATGAGCGTAGCTGGTATAATCTGTGCGTCTCTTCCGAAGATATTCGGGAGGTTGCTATGGATAGCAGTTGGTATACGCTGTTTATTCCCGAACCCCAGATGTTGTTCACAGATTTTGGCAGCCAGACGGCTATGTGGCATGATATTCTTGTCACTCTGTTGAAGGGCTATGTGGAGAAGGTTTATAACAATGCGAAAAGCCGTTGGATGAGCCAGAATGTGGAGACTGCATACCTTGACAGTAGCCATCCCAATTTTGAGGAGGAATATCGCGTTCTTATGCACAAGGAATTGTTCAAGAACGAGGATGAGGCTGGATTCTGCAAGGCAATCAATAAGCTAAAACAGGAATTAACTGAAGGCACTTTCTCAAAGTCAATCAGGATTGCAAATTCGAATGATTTTGAGGCTCTGTATATAGCAGGACACTTGTATCAGCCCTTACTGTATCTGAATGAATCGAACTTCAACCACAAGGAACTCGGCAACCTCATTGAAGTGCAGCCTGTGGCTTTGAACAAAGGCGAACGTGATTTTGTGTGTGATATACAACGGTTCTTTGATAATAATCCAGCTTTTTTTGCAGATAAATCGTTGTATCTGCTTCGCAACAAGAGCCGTAAAGGTATCGGATTCTTTGATGACAGCGGGTTCTATCCTGATTTCATTGTATGGCTTGTCGTAGGCGAGCATCAGTATGTGTCGTTTATAGATCCCAAAGGCATAAGGAACCTAAACGGTTTTTCTGATAGTAAAATTCAGTTGCATAAAGTTATCCGTGAGGATATAGAACCAGGATTGCACGATGCAAGTATTACCTTGAATAGCTATATTATCTCGAATACTGAGATGAAAGATGTAAAGCATTGGGTTGATTTCCCGGAATTAGACTTGAACAGTAAACAGATGAAGTTCAATGAGCATCATATCTATTTTCAGGGAGACCAAAAGGAATCATACATTCAACTGATATTGGAGAATATGATTTCTTCTTCAGCGACAAAAGTAAGTTTCCGGTAAATCCTATGCTATTTTTGCATGTCTCAAAAATATTTGAATAACGATTTTTGATATTCATAATATAAGCATTGGCGTTTTATGTCCGGCTCATAGCAAGAGTTGGACTTTAATGTTCCATCCAATAATAAAATTTATGGTGAGATATAAGCATGTAATTTAGTTCCCAATAGCATCTTTTGTGAAATTGCGGCGCATTTCCGATGCACTATCAAATACCTGTTGACTATCAATAGTTTACAGCTTAAAAGATAGGATTCTCAAAAATTTACTTGTTTTTTCGCAAAAAATCGACGATTTAACGATTTTTTTCATTGTCTCTCTCCGAACAGAGGGAAAAGAGGCAAAAACAGCCCTTTTGAGCCCCGACTGCCCTCGTCTGCAAAGATAGGGCATGTCGGGTTTTATTTCGCCAAAATGGGCTGTAAAATCGAGGATGGGTTCACGGATATTTTCAGGCTCTAATCGTGGAGTCTTGTCTTTGGTCAGAGTGTCATTTTGCTCGGCTTTAATAACACCAGGAGCACAAATAAATATTGCAGCCAAAAGAAAAAACGGCTGGAACCATTTAGCCTTGGCGCAGCTATCTCTTTTCTTCCCTTATTTTGACTTTACTTTAATGAACGTATATATGAATACGGGGATAAAGTAAAGGTGATGATTTCATGGAAAAGTGTAGTTTTCAAACCTCACTTTTGATGGAAAAGTGTATAAATGGAGTCTGATTCGTTGGAAAAAGTGTGACTAATTCGATTTATTCGCTTGAAAAAGTGTAGAACCACTTAAATACCATATCTTCTATTCTTGAAAATTTCACCTATAACACATCATTAAATAGGTTAAAAGTAGTACATTTGCATATTATATGATATGTTGAATATGGCGAAGAATACAATGGGCACCAAGTTGCCAAGAAAACTGGAGCAGAAGATGCAGATAGTAGGAGAGCAGATCAAACTGGCAAGACTGCGCAGGAATCTCAGCATGGCTCAGGTTGCCGAACGCGCAACCTGCTCACCGCTTACGGTTGGCCGGATTGAAAAGGGAGCACCGACAGTAGCTATCGGCATTTATCTCAGAGTTCTTTATGCGCTTCAACTGGATGATGATATACTTCTTCTTGCCAAAGAAGACGCAATGGGAAAGGCTTTGCAGGATTTAAGTTTGAAAAAGCGAGAGAGAGCATCTAAAAAAGAATAAGCCATGAAACGACTATATGTATTTGCTGACTTCGATTGGCTTAAAGAACCAAGGCTGATTGGAGAACTGAGCTATGAATCACTTCGTGGCTCGGACAGTTATGGATTTTGCTATAGTGATGACTGGCTAAGGGACTATGGCAACTTGTTTCTTAGTGATGACTTGAATAACTATCCAGGGCAGCAATATACAGCTCCTGGCAAGGATATTTTCGGATGTTTTTCTGATGCTCTCCCAGACAGATGGGGACGTACATTGATAAATCGCAGGGAACAGATTCTGGCGAAAGAGGAGAAGCGTCCTATCCGCCGTCTTTCATCATTTGACTATCTTGTCGGAATCGAAGACTACTCCCGTATGGGTGGTCTCCGTTTTAAGGAATCTTTGGACGGAGAATACATCAATGCAAGTGAAGTTCTGCGGATTCCGCCACTAACCGATATACGTGAACTGATTGCTGCAAGTTCTGAGATTGAAAAAAGTGAAGAGGAGAACCTCCTGCCTGAAAGACGCTGGATCGAGCAGCTTGTACAACCGGGTTCCTCCCTTGGCGGGGCGCGTCCAAAGGCAAGCGTAATTGACGAGAACAAAATTCTGCATATAGCAAAGTTTCCGTCCCGCAAAGATGATTATGATATTGGGCTTTGGGAACATTTCTCACACCTATTGGCAAAGAAGGCCGGCATACACGCAGCAGAGACAAGGGTAATCTTCACAAACGACAAATACCATACATTGCTTTCCCGACGATTTGATAGGAAAGAAGACGGTAAGCGCATACATTTTGCTTCAGCCATGACTCTTTTGGGCTTGAATGATGGTGACAATGCCAATACCGGTCATGGTTATCTAGATATTGTTGATTTCATACTCCAGAATTGTACCAACGTGGAGGATAATCTGCAAGAACTGTATCGCAGAGTCGCATTCAATATCTGCATTGGGAATAGCGATGATCATTTCCGCAATCATGGTTTTCTTTTGACTGCGAAAGGTTGGACACTTTCTCCGGCATACGATATGAATCCAACGCTGAATGAGTATCAGAGTCTGTTGATCAATAGCTCTACCAATAAATCTGATTTGAATGAGTTGAGGGATTCTTGCGAAGAATACATGCTACAGAAGCATATTGCTCAGCAAATCATTAGTAAAGTACTGAATACGGTTAAATATTGGCACTCACTGGCAAACCGATTAGGGATAATAAAAACGGAACAAAACATGTTCTATACAATTTTTGAACGACAAATCAGATTGTATAATTCTTGAGCATGAAATAGAAAATGACCAAATGTTCACTTATGAAGAACAATTAATTTAAAGGGAATATTATATATGAAAACTAATACTCATATTGTCCCATTCTTTAATAAGACAGCAGATCTTAAAGTTGGTCTGAATCAATTGGGTCTTAGAAATGCTTCTGAAGCATTGTTTACATCGTTATTGCCAGGATTAAATAATGTTTCAAACAGAATACGATATTATTCATTTTACTGTTGGCTTATTGGTGAATTTTATAAAAATAGGAAAAGTTTTACTGATAAGGAATTCTATAAATATATCCGCTATTCTGAGTACCTATTGGCTTTTATTCATTCCAGAGTACAAGGTGTTGATGGTATTCCTGGTATTACATACGCATTGAGAACTCGTTCTCAAGGAGGTTCTAACTTTGATTTGCAGTCTGGAACATATAATTCACAAGGTAATACAAAAAGTGAAACATACTGGGCGAATGCCGGTGGTGTGTTAAGACAGTATTATTCTTCATCACTTAAAGACGTTGCTATTCTTAAAGAGAATAATGAGAAAAACTCAATTCTTAATATCTCGAAAGAAGATGGTTTGGTTAGTGGAAGTATGCTTGCCGACGAATTCGCAAAAAATGTCGGTGAGGATGGACCAAAATTCTTAAAGATAGTTCAGCGAGGTAATGTTTCAGCAGAAGAATTGAATTCGTTGGAATCTTCGTTCAATATGAGGAAGTTTCCTCAAAAGTCTAATGAGAAAGAATTGATTATAGAACTTTTATTGCAGAAAGATTATCCGGCATCCGAATCAAAATTTTCTTATAGGAAGGCAACAATTTATCGTTACTTAAAGCATTTCTCTCAGAATGGAACAAAAGAGAGTTTTACTAAATATATGTATGATGAATTTTTAAACGGTCATTCAGATGATGATTGTGTATTGGGTTGGTACAGGTATTATCTGAATGATAATTGGCAATATCAGACATCAGTAATTTTTGTTGCACTATTGAATCAGTTATCAAATAAGGCTGATTGGCAAGAAGTTTCTAGGGTTGCGGAAGAATTGGCTTTATCAATAATAAATGATATAGGTGCTAAGTACAAGGAGGGAACATTAAAAGAAATCTGTGCTTGTATTGAGAAAAATGATATTGCGTCCAAGCCACAGCGTGGAAATCTTGATACCGAAGCTGCTCCAGCACTTGTCAATTTGCTAATGATGTACAACACAAATAAGGATGTTAGGAGTAAAAGGCCAGATTATAGAGAAGCATTCCCAAGTGCAGTGAACTCTGATTTTTACTCATTTATGGATGAGATTGACAAGAGTCTTGAAACAAATTTCTATGAGTGGTTAAAGGATTATATTCTTAAGAAGATTATTTTCTGCCATTACCAAGTCGCTTTGAGAAAGTATCTTCAAACAGGTATTGCTTCACAGAAGTTCATATATGAGAATGGCATGATAAGATTCTTAAATGGAAGTGAGGCTACACATACAGGTCCAAGAACTGATACGCTTTATGATTTTGTTTCAGATCTTGAGCTTGTTGATAACAAGGGAATTACTGATAAAGGTATTCTACTATTGAATAAATTAGAGGAGGCAGAAGCATGATAACACTAGAGGAGAATATCTTTGATTTGCTTGGTAAAGGTAGCACTGTATATCATTCTGCTATTCTTACATCATTTACCTTTGACCCTTACTATTTCTCAAATTATTATATGCCTCAAATGAGAAGCAGGGGCATAAAGAATGTTGTTGTCCTAATTGATTCTACCCAGTATGATGCCATATTGGAAGATACAGAAACATTCAAAAACTTCCGTCATGACTTCGCCTTGATCCGTGTAAAGAACAAGACAAACGGAGTATTTCATCCCAAGGTGTCCCTGTTCTTGGGAGACAACCAAGCATTGGGTCTTGTCGGTTCAGGAAATCTGACATATAGCGGAATATCGCACAATAAAGAGTTGTGGGGTGCTTTTTGTGCTGATGATAAGGAATCTGATGAGGCCATCATTATAAAAGATATATGGGATTATCTGTCAGGAAGAATCAGATCATCTTCTTCAGAAGTTGCCATTCAACAATTAGAATGGTGCAAGATATATTCTGCAGCAATCAAAGACTTCGAATCAATAGAATCACCACAACAAAGTGATTTTAAGTTTTTATATGCAAAGCCAGAGGTATCAATATTTAGCCAGATTAGAGAGATTTTGAAAGGGGAGGTTAATGTAATTAAGGTAATAGCTCCTTTCTATGACATGGAGGGCAGTTTGATTAACACATTAAAAAGTTCCTTTAAACCTAAGATGATAAAATGTGCTATAGATGAGAGCTATGGCCATATTCCTCAAAAGATTAAAGATTCAAGTGATATTCAGTTCTTCCACTGGCATGAAATATTTGGATCGGATAATAAATTTGAGTTAGCTAAGAAACTCCATGCAAAGGCCATTCAATTTGAAACATCTGAGGGAACTTTCTTTGTGCTTGGAAGTGCTAATGCTACCAGTGCTGCATTTGGTTTGAATTCACATAGCTTTAATGATGAGGCAAACATTATCATCCATTCCAATAAGGAAGATTTCTTTAAAAAACTTGGAATTGATTTTGGTAAACAGTGTGTAAAGAGTATTAATGATTTTCATTCTGTTGCAAAATATAGTATCAGGTCAGCCAACGAAGCACTCATAACCCATATAACATTATGCGAAAGACATCTGCATAACAAACTTTATATATCATTTGACAAGATTGTCGCAGATGCAAAAATTAGATTATGCCTAGATGATGGTTATAGAGATTTTGATTTCAATAAAGATGGAATTGAAATAGGTGGATTAGGAAAGATTCAATATGCAGTCGCAATATTGGGAGATAAAGAGATCTCAAACAAAGCACTTGTCTTAGATTTTGCAGATTTAGTAAAACGTAATCCAGACTCGAAATATTCGAAGATTGAGAGTCTTTTCCATACAAATAATGGAGACTGGGATGATAATATTGCTAAAGTACTCTCATATGTAAACTTTGATGTTAAGGATAAAAGCCGTACCTCAGGCGTCCCAAAAGGATTATCTGACACAGCCGCTAAAAGTGAAACCATAATTAGCAAGGAGCAATTTGACAATACAAGGTTTAGCAAAAGTGTTGATGCAAACCTATACTCTCTGAATATGCGTATTCTGGATCAAATTCAATTTTTCAATTCCAACAAGCAAGAGAATGATGATGAGATTGATGAGTATGCTAGTATGGAAGACTTGGTGACAGGTAATGCTCAGGATGATAGTCAGGAAAGAAGAATACTTAAATCACACTCTAGTAAGAATGAGATTTTGAGTTATCTAAGAAGATTGAAGCGTCACTACGATACTATTGCTAAGGATTTTGACAATCAGGATCCATTTTACAGATTGCAATCACAGGGTGTTTATTTTGAAAACAACATTACTTGCAACGATTATTCTTATATCCTCATTGCTTTAATGTTGATTTTTCAAAGGATTGCATATCCAATCAAAGGAGATAATTATGGTTATCAGTATAGGCATTATTTCGCTGAACTGGTTGGTCGTTTTATGATGATATATAGGGCAGGCTATCCGAATACTAATGATTTTACCTATACTAAACTGGAAGAGATGCATAGAAACTTCCTTGTATATTCTCTATTGGTATTGTCTACCAATAGTATGAATAAAGATAGTATTGTAGTTTGGGCTTTAAATTTATTCGAGACTTATGGGGCCGATATAGAAAAACTTACAAATTGTTACACTGACTTCACAAGACTTTCGAATGAATATAAGAGTCTAATGAAAGACCAAACAATAGAGGCTATTGATAATGCTTTCAAAAAGTATCAAGACTTTCTAAAGACGGGGGGTAATATTGTCCCGATATCTTTATATTCCGAGAATTTCTATTTCTATAGAAGTAAATTTGGGTTCATGTTCTGTAAAAAAGCAAACAGAATGGGAAATGATAAAGGAAGTTATTATAGGCTTGAAGTTGTATATCCTGGTATTAAAGATTTGGAACCAACATATACAAATAATCAAACAAAAGTTAAATTGGTTGATTCATGAGTAATTGATGGAAAAATTATCAAACAATGTTCAATAATCTTGATGCGATTATCATTGTAGGATACTGTGTTAATTCTATTCAGATAATCCTGTTTCGGTAGTGTTTTATTCAGTGTGTCTAAAAACTTTTCTGGCACACGGAATGAAACATTACCTATAAATAATGGGTATTTGGTAAATTATTGTAAAGATATGAGCTTAATACCCACTCAACGTTTAGTTCCAAGTAGTATCCAATCCAGAACGGCAACAAGCTATTCAGGATAATCTGGAATCAGATATAAAACTCGTCCAACAATAAAATATAAATTAGGTAAATAAATTGCTCAGCTTATCTTGTTCATACTTAATTAAAGATTTAATTAAATGTAATTTATGATCTTTGATATACAATATCAAATTTTCATCGTCAATAGCTGCAGGTATAAATTTGGAAATTTTTCTAATTGCAGAGTGAGGAATACCATATTCTGCTAGTAGTGTTAAATGGATCGGAATAAAGCCATTCTCAATAATACTTGCAAATTGAGAATAGTCACCAGGTTGTATGCCAATTTCATTGCATACAATCTCTTGAAGTGAATTAATTGTTGATAAAAATTTGGGAACTTTATATTCGAACCAATGGCGTACAACTTGTAATATTAATTTTATAGATTGATCTTCGTATCCGATTAATGTTTGTTCTGCTATTTCATCGTTTGGATGACTTTCTTTATACTTATTTATTTTGTATTTGACATTATCTTCAATTAATTTTTTTATAGGCGTTTCCCATACTCCATACGCATGGGTCAAGTAAGACAATTGATTGAAAGTAATAGTCTTTGACTCAGATTCTGACAGAAGGTTATCCCATGCCAACTTTAAGATATAATCAAGATATACCTTTTTAGGTTTTGTGCCATTCCAACATATAAAATTGGCCTTACTATGAATATCACTTCTTAGTTGGTTTAAAATATGTAATTGCCCTTTGACACTTAAACCATTCCTTCTAATAACCTCTTTTTCTTTGTCAGAAATAGTTTTAATCTCAAGGTACTGATTAGATTGTTTATTGTTAACATCATTTTCATCTAATTGTATTAAAACTTCATCTTTTATTGGATTTTGCTGAAAGAATGGTATGTCAACATTAATTTCTACTTTTTCTGGTGGTACATTAAAATTATAGATATTTCCAATGTAGTGCACCATCATACGTCCTGCTCTGCCTTTTATATTAGAATAATCGAAATAATCGATAGGGATATCGTGCCCTTTTTTTGCATCATAGTATATTACATTCTTGGCACTTGTATTTACACCTTCGATGATGGTTGATGTGCAAAACAAGTATTTTAATTTATCGCTATTGAAATAATCTATAATAGAAGTTGTGATGTGCTTTGGCAACGCTGCATCATGAATACCTATTCCGCATTTTAAAATATTGTTTACAGACCATTTCGCAGATAAATTTTCGATAATCCATTCAATTATCGGCAAATTGATCACATTCTCGTTCTTTTCGTTCTCACGAATATAATTATAGAATTTTTTAGATAAGGATCTTACTCTATCAGGTGATGAGCAATATATAATGGTTTGTTCTTTTGATAAGGAGATAAGCAATTCAAACAGTTTTTTCTCGCGATTTTTACTCGATTCGTCTGAGATTGAATTGTATATATCTACCACATTCGAATCGACTAAAGAATAATTGCTTTTATAGAATATAGCATTGTATTTTCTAGCAAAGCCATCAGATATCTTATCAATATTTGGTCCGAGTAAGTAGAATTGAGGATTATGTAACTTTAATAATTTATAAAATGCATTATTAAGTGCTGATGATCGTTCATCATCTCTGCCACCGCTTAATTTATAAAATTCATCAATAATGAGGAAGTCAACATTCTCAAAATATAGATATTCACATACCCGTTCTGCTGTGAACAAGAAAATATTGCTTTTTGTTTTTGATGGTTCTTGTGTGGTTCGGATGATAATCTTATACTTTCCTGAATATTTTGATAATTTTTTTCTGGTTTCGTCAAGAAGAGCTAAAGTAGGTTGAATAATAACTACATTTTTATATTTAAGGCTTGCGACGATTTCTTCTATCAAGAGGCTTTTCCCGAAACTAGTTGGGGCACTAACAATTATATTCTTACCTTCAAAGATTTTACTGATAATTCTTCGTTGTTCATCATGGTGGAATTTGCCTGATAGAAAATGTGATTCAGACATGCCATAACGCATTTCTTCAGAAAGACTATCTAGTTTAATCTGTTCTTTCTGTATGTAAGGATAAAAGCCTAGTGATTCAATTATGCTATTCCAAATTATTCTACATCCTTCTGGAATTTTTGCCCAATTATTCAACACATTAATACACAATCGTCTGCTGAAAGCAGGATCTGAATCGATTTTAGCAGAACACATTTCCGCCATTTCGAAACAAATTGAGAAGTCAATGATGCTTGATTCTTCTAAATACTTGATATATTCGTCTATATTATGCATTTTGTTGTGCCCAGATTTTCTTGTGGAGGAGTGTTACTAATTCTTTTTTTGAAGGGATCGGAAGGAGAATAAGAATTATATTCAAATCTGTTCTAATAGGTTCTCCACATTCCTTCTTTATCTTTCCTATTTGATTATTGAACACTTTTTGAAGTGATTGCACCTCCTTTTCATATTCATTTTTGAATTCATCTCCATCTATGGTTGAAAAATGTTTAAATAGGTCAGATTCGTATGTGCATAATAAAGGGATTGTTACAGAATCAAGTAGCGTACTTAGACTCATTTTCATCTGACTGACATTCCTTAATTTCTCAATCCATTGGTCTTTATTCATTAGGAATTCTTCATACTGAGAGATTGTGTTCTTATCAGAATAATCTGATAAAGGAAGGAAATTATGTTGTTTCTTAGCAACTAATGAAAATTCCCTATATAAAAAATCTTTTTTAAAATGACATTCAATATCTTTTGCTAAATCTTTTACCCCACTTGCGCCACTGTTTCCCGAAGAACGAAAATAAATTTTTGACTCGCCCAGATAAAGAGAATCTTTCGACTCATCGGTTAGGTCTTTCCCTATGTGTATTGCATCGAAACCGTGAACTGTAAACCCATCTGTGTCTTTTAAGAATATTTTTGATAAAAGAGGCACAGTATTGAAATAATCTCTTAAATAAGTGTGAAGCAGGAGCTCTCCAAATTCTCCTTTTTTTTGAATTTGTTCTTCATATTTTTTCTGTTCTTCACTTTTTTCATCTTCAGATATTTCAAGAACAGAATCATTTTCTAAGTATAATTTTTGAGCATCAACAAACCCTTGAATCTTATATAAGGACTTAGCTGCCTCTTTAAGTACTCTTCTGTCATATTGTTCTAAAATGCCAGCATGAAATCCATATGCATAGTCAACTAACGCATCTAGCAATATTTCGGCAAAAGCTTCGATTTGGCATAATCCGAAGTCAAACCGAACACAATAAGCTTTTAGATTGCTTTCGTTGATTCTTTCGTCTAAAATTGTTCTTAATCCGAATTCCATAAATTTACAGCTATACTTTTTTGTCCTTAATATGGCATACTGTGCGTCATATCTTGTCTCTGGAGTTTATGTCTGCCTGTTTGTTACTAATTGGATATGAAGAACATATTTTATTAGTGCTGGCTATCATTATTGTAATTATGGTTATTTGTTGATTTTTATTCCAATTGCTTTCTATATACCGAATCCAGTGTATCCCCTTCTTTATCTTTCCATTCGGTCCATCCGTTGGACGGTCTACCGGTACAGAAATCAGCAGCTGTACTGGGGCTTGAAAAGGTCTTGTCTGAGTTCATCGTCCATACGCCGTCATGCAAAGTTGCATACTCCTCGACCATCTTTTCCCACTTTGCTTTCCATGTAAAAGAAGGGACGCAACTATTAGCAATGATACTGCCTTTTAATACGGTAAATCCTGCGGAATTGTAGAATCCTTTTGCGTTACAGCCGCGGGCTTTTGTATAAAACAGATGCTCTTCCTTAGGTTGGGATATTTCGAAGATACCACAGCCGATAAATGACGCTAGGAACTTGATGTCTTCAAAAAACTCATCCATTGCATCCCTCTGATGTTCGGGTAGGTTGGGTGCTGTGGGAATTTGTTTGTTTTCGCTCAATACGAACGAGTTCGACAGCTTGGCTTCGGCAATTGCACGGTATTCCAGATATTGCACGTCGGCCTTGGTCATGTCCTCGTCTTTCGAGACAAACACAAGCGCTTTCTGCCAAAATGCCTTTTTGCTGTCGTGGTCTTTCACTCGTTCCTTAAAGTTTTCGGTCTCTCCGATATAAGCTTGCGGCTTCGTCGCCTCATCTTCTCCAATCAGGATATAAAACGCCGGCTTGTGCAACTTCTCTTGCTCATTCAGATAGACCAAATTGGAACGCGGAATCATAAACATCTGGCAAATCTTGTTGCTGATGAATGCATATTGCGTCCCCTGCGGATCGCCGTCAATCAAATAAGTAGTAACTGTTTTGCCCATGACTATAATTGAAAAATAGTGATTAATTGATCCAATACAGGTTTGAAGCCATCGAACCATTCATTTTTAAATGAGTTATAATTGCCTTCAATATATGATTTAATTATGGAGGCCATATTTTCTTTAAAAGATCGAAAATCTTTATGTGTCTTTTTTATGGCCAGTTGAGCCCAATCTACTTTTTGCTTATATGAATCTGGGCAAAATAAATCTTCTAGCATTATCGTATCTCTTAATTGAGGAGATGTGCTAGTGTTAAGTTTTATACTATAATCAGTTTGATAAAACAGTGTCTCTAATTTAGGTTCTTTAATTTGATTGATTTTTCTCCAATCCTTAAAACCAGCATCATCAAAATCAAATAGAAAAACAATTTTATCAAGTTCATCTAATTGTTTTGATAAAACACCTTCATACATTGATTGGGCGTTTCCAGCACCTCCTGCTGGAATAATAGCAACCTGCTTCAGCTTTTTATATTTTGGGTCTCGCGCTGCGAAAATTGAAATGGCTTTTTCGAGGTATTTTTTATCATAGGGGCCTTCAGTAACAAGGATTTTCTTGGCTCCTAATATCAAGGATCCTTCAAAGATGGAAATGCTACCGCCAGATAAAAGCGATAGTTTTTTGCATCTCTCCAAGTCTTCGATCTTACCATCTTTCAAAAACCGAATATTGTCATCACAAAGACAATTCACAAACACAGGAGAATGGGTCGTAACTATGCTATAGCGGTTTTCAGTATTAATCAATTCTTTCAACTCATTTTTTCTTGCAATATGAATATGAGCGTCAGGCTCATCAAATAGACATAAACTATTAGAAGCAGAAAGAATATGAATTATGGTATTAGCATTGATTAATTTTTTTTCACCTTCGCTGAGCCCCTCAATGTTCCCCTTATTTGTAAATTCAATATTTATTTTTTGTATAATTTGATTGTCGCTTTCTGTACGGCACTTATATAGGCAGTAAAACAAAGTACTAGGTTTATCAATAAAACTAATCTCATTTATTGTCGCTCTAAACGATTCAATACTATAAGTCGATTTTTCTTTTAATTTTTCTATAAAACCTTCGATCTCTGTTCCTTCCCATTTCTTTATATTGGAATTCTTATACTCAAAAGATATTTTGCATTCAGCGTCTTTTGTTATTCCAGCAACAAACTTAATAACATCAACGTCTTCAGAATATAGCAGTGTTAATAACGAAATATCCCATTCATATCGACTTATATAAAACATAAATGGGGGAATAAATCCCTGCGTAGCAGTCATTTTGCTACAATATTTTTCATATATAGGCTTATAGTATCTTTTCCATAACCTTGTATCTTCTCCACTATATGAAGCAAGGATATTTTTGGGTAAAATATCTAATGTTACTTTATTCCCATTTTTTAATCGGCCATCAATGATCTCATAAAACTCATTATCATTGATATAGCTTATTCGATATTTAAATGGACATGGATATTTTCTGAGTCCATCTACCAAGGAGGCAACATGATACAGACTATAAAAAATAGCACTTATGGCTTCTAAGATATTACTTTTACCAGAACCATTCAAGCCGATTAGGCAGCAGTACTCGTTTGTTGATTCAAAATCAATATATAATCGATGTAAGTTTTTATACTGTTCTATATAAAGAGAATACAATTGAAATCTATCTGATTTTATGGAGTATTTAAACTGTAATTTTGTAAAATCGTCTATATGTCCATCTGCATAATTGGGATCTGTAATTAAATTATAGCTATCAAGCCAAGAATTAACGTATGCAATGTTTCCTGTAGTGCGTTTTTCACAGCCGAGAGCATTAATTAATTCGCGTTTTGTTATTGTCACAGGCTGTTTTGTTTTTTGAACCTGAATTGCTAAATTATTCAATTCGTCACGTGTCATATTATTCAAATATTTGTGTTTCAAATCTTTTTTTTGCTGTTGCGTGGGCGCTACTTGCCTGCTGCATTAGCGATTGTATCTCTTTTTTAAGGACCTGAATATACTGTACTATATCATTCTGAATTTCTAAAGGAGGAAATGGTACCAATACTTTTTTTAAGTCTTTGCTTGTTATCGCTGGATATAAGGCTCCAGTCATATAAAATTCAAATTGATTTATTGCCAGATATGTATGCAAATACTCATACAGGAAATTCAGATTGTAATTTTTGTTAGCTGCGATCACTTGAAAACCTGACGAACAAACACATCCATCATATTCAGAAGGAACTATTGCAAATTTCTTTAAGTATGGTCGTGTTGTACCGATAATCAGATCTCCTTCTTTTATAATTTGAGTAGCCCTGCTTGGTGCTTTATCCGTACTATGTTCTTCTGCATTAACAATACCTTGCAATGGCTCAACACTCCCTATTTCCACATATCTGAAAGTATTAGTATCTCGCTCCCATTTTCTATGTGTTAGATCATAAGATCCAAGCGTAACTATAGGATATTTTACGGTATGCAGCAAGGATGTTACCGACTGCTCTTGATTCCAAAAATCCCACCTGTTTATATCAGAGAAATTAGTAAATTTCAAGTATCTATATTGATGCTCTGCAGCCTTATTATTTTCTATGTTATGACTACTTTTTATGCCGATGGTATTTAATAAATGCGATTGTATTTTTTGTCGAATTGATTCGACTTGAATACATATTTTGTTGCCATCTTCAATTATAGCATTATACTCCTCCACCAACTTATTTTGTTCTGCTAATGAAGGAAGGGGAACCTTTATATCTAAAAACAGAGGTTCTTGTAAATAGTGGCGATTGGTCGTGCCATTACTTGCCTGTTCGCAAAATTCAATGAATTCTTTCGTTGTCGTGAGCAATGCTAGGTAATGAGGGTTTACCTTTGAATAATCCACATCAAAAGTCCAGAAGTTGCCGGTTATAACACCTCCATCCAGCACATCCGGGACAACGCCAAATGCACCGTTACGAGCATCTATTTTGGATAAAAGGAATTGTCCTTTAGAAATCACAAAGGTGACTATATACGACAATACCCTAAATCTTTTTTGTAAAAAA
>UMCI01013602.1_pt1 | contig 53816 bp, 53 predicted proteins | sample 1964211 | NCBI WGS metagenome assembly UMCI01 (sample SAMEA4835966, study PRJEB28245) | human gut metagenome | biome: gut microbiome; material: fecal sample | place: Denmark | collected 2008 | reverse complement strand
GGAGCGTGGATTCGACCAGCCCGTCGCCCAAAGGAAATGGCGATGGCAGACTCGCCCAAGGATGGCGAGCCACCTACCGTTTGTGGTATGCCCTCAGAGTTTCAGTATCACATATCTGTCGAAGCTTTTCAAATCTGCGCATGCACCGCTTACCGGATTCCTCCGGCGGGCGGTATTTTTTGTGCCAATACAGGAAAAATCTAAGTGCATTCCAAACTTTCTCCGGATATTGTGTAAATTCTCGTTCATAGTTGTATGCCGGCGTACAACTTTTTCCCCCGGAACGCCTATTTATGAGAGAACTTCTCTCAGGAATGAGGTGAGCGGAATGAAAGAACGAATCTGCGTGCTTCTGGGAACGGCTGGTGCCTGCCTTGCCGGACTGTTTGGCGGATGGGATGCCTCGCTGGGAACCCTTTTGCTCTTTATGGGCATAGACTATATTACGGGGGCAGCGACGGCGGTCTGCGGAAAGTCGCCCAAATCCGAGAGCGGCAGGCTCTCCAGTAAAATCGGCTGGCGGGGGCTTGTCAAAAAGTGCGTGACGCTGCTGCTGGTGCTGGTTGCGGTACGGCTGGATCTCACCATGGGCACGTCATATCTGCGGGACGGCGTGTGCATCGCTTTCAGCTGCAATGAGCTCCTGTCCATTGTGGAAAATGCGGGGCTTCTCGGGGTGCCCATGCCGGAACTTCTCAGGCAGGCCATCGACATCCTGCAGCGCAGGGGAAAGGAGTAGGAGATGATACGAGGAATTGATGTCAGCGAGCATCAGGGGAAAATCCAGTGGAGCCGTGTGAAAGCTGCCGGCATCGGCTTTGCGGTGATTCGGGCAGGATACGGCAGGGAACTGTCCCAGAAAGATGTACAGTTTGAGGCCAACTATGCCGGCTGCACTTCGGCGGGCATTCCGGCAGGGGCATACTGGTATTCCTATGCGGTCACGCCGGAAGAGGCTCGGCAGGAGGCTGCCGTCTGCCTGCGGGTGCTGCGTGGAAAATCGTTCGCATTTCCGGTCTATTTCGATCTGGAGGAACGGCGCGCGCTGGCGCTGGGCAGGGCTGCCTGTACAGCAATTGCGCAGGCGTTTCTGGAAACGGTGGAACAGGCGGGATACTTCGTCGGAATCTATTCCAGCAAGTCTTATCTGGAGAACTGTCTGACGGAGGAACTGCGGAAACGGTATGCCGTCTGGGTGGCGCACTACGGCGTGAAGCAAACGGACTATGCCGGACAGCACGGCATGTGGCAGTATTCCAGCACCGGCAGCGTGGACGGCATTGGCGGAAATGTGGATTTGAACGAGTGCTACACCGATTACGCCGCAATCATTTCCGGAAAAAAGCTGAACGGATACGGCGCAGCGCCGGAAAAGCTGCGGTACGACTGGAAAGCAGGGCAGCGGGTGCAGCTTGATAAGGAGAAAACCCAGCTCTTCGCCAATGACACATCGGCAACGCCGGCAGCATACCTGCCCAAGGGGGTATACTATATTTATGATGGTGTGCCGTGCGGACTGGGACGCTTTCGGGTCACCACGAGAGCGGAATTCTGCGAAAAAAAGCCGGCTGGCAAGTATGTCACCGGCTATGTGAGTGTGGATAATTTCCGGGAAGTTTAAGAACCTGTCTTCACAAGCGTATACACGTGTCTTTTCGGCAAATTTTGTTGCATCCTGCGTGAAAAATACTTGCCGGGCGACAGCCCGCCTGCGTATTTTTGCCTTATCTGCAACAAAATTATGCTCGAAAATCCACATATATTTCTTGTGAAGACAGGTTCTAAGAACTCGTTTTCACAAGTGGATACACGTGTCCTATGAAGCGAGTTTTAAACATTTGCGGAAGAACATGTGGAAAAGGGTGCAGCGCTGCGGAGGGATTCCGTGGCGCTGCTGTTTTTTACGGCGGAATGGATTTGCGCTTTTGCCGGAACAGAATCTTGACATCCGTTCGGTATCGTGCTATACTATATATTAAGTGTGTTTCGGCAGCAGCCGTAGAAAAATAGAAAAAGGATTGAAATTGCTATGAAATTAGGTATGGTGGGGCTCCCCAACGTGGGAAAAAGCACCCTGTTCAATGCGCTGACCAATGCCGGCGCAGAATCTGCCAACTACCCGTTCTGCACCATTGAAAAGAACGTGGGCATTGTCTCCGTGCCGGACAGCCGTCTGGACAAGCTGGCGGAGATGTACGAGCCGGACAAGTTTACGCCGGCAACGCTGGAATTTGTGGACATTGCCGGTCTGGTCAAGGGCGCTTCCAAGGGCGAGGGACTAGGAAACAAGTTCCTCGGCGACATTCGTGAGGTGGATGCCATTGTGCATGTGGTTCGCTGCTTCGAGGATGACAACATCATCCACGTGGACGGCAGAATCAATCCGGCGTCGGACATTGAAACCATCAATCTGGAACTGATCTTCTCGGACATGGAGATGGTGGCACGCCGCATTGACCGCACCAAAAAGGCGCTGAAGGGCGATAAGAAGCTTCAGGCGCAGGTGGATTTTCTGGAGCGTTTGCAGGCGCATTTGGAAGAGGGCAAGTCTGCCCGTGGCTTCGACTTTACCGAGGACGAGCTGAGCTGGATCCATGACATGCCCCTGCTGTCTGCCAAGCCGGTCATCTATGCTGCCAACATGAGCGAGGAGGATTTCCGCAGCGGCGTGGACAAGAACGAGCACTATCAAGAGGTCAGGAAGATCGCCGAGGCAGAGCATGCTGCGGTTCTGCCCATCTGTGCCAAGATCGAAGAGGATATCGCCGACATGGACGCAGAGGACAAGGCAATGTTTCTGGAGGATCTGGGGCTGAAGGAATCCGGTCTGAACCGTATCATTCGGGAGGGCTATTCGCTGCTGGGTCTGATCTCCTATCTGACTGCTGGAAAGCAGGAAGTGCGTGCGTGGACGATCACCAGGGGCACCAAGGCACCGCAGGCAGCCGGAAAAATCCACACCGACTTCGAAAAGGGCTTCATTCGGGCGGAAATTGTCTCCTACGATGACCTTATGGCATGCGGTTCCATGGCTGCTGCCAAGGAAAAAGGTCTGGTTCGGCTGGAGGGCAAGGAGTATGTGATGCAGGACGGCGATATCGTGCTGTTCCGCTTTAACGTGTAAGAACCTGTCTTCACAGTGTAAAAGAACAATCAAATCGAATATTTCCCAGTGAAAAACGGGGCGGAGTGCAGAGATGTACGTTCGCCTCGTTTTTCACGCCAAGACAAGGAGGAAGATCACAGATGCAGCAAAAAACACGCAAGACATCCGTATTTGAACTGGAATCCATTCCCCGTGCAGTGGCAACGCTGGCGGTGCCGTCTGTTTTGAGCATGCTGGTAACAGTGCTCTATAATATGGTGGACACGGTCTTTGTGGGACAGACCCACGACCCGTACCAGATGAACGCCGTGTCCATAGCGACGCCGATCTTCATGATTCTGATGGCGGTGGGCAACCTGTTCGGCGTGGGCGGCAGCGCTTTCATTTCCCGTTCTCTGGGCGCACGGGAATACGAACGTGTGAAAAAGATCAGCAGTTTCAGTTTCTGGGGCGCACTTGCGGTGGGACTTCTCGCCACGTTTCTGATGACGGTTGGCGTGGATTGGCTCCTGCCCGTTCTGGGTGCAGATGCCAAGTCCAACATTGCCGCCATCACGCTGGAAAAGGGCAGCGATGCCTACCAGCGGCAGGCGGAGAACTGCCGGAATCTGGAGCAGTACACACGGGACTATCTGTTCTACATCGGTGTGGGCAGCATTCCCACCATTGTGAGCAGTGCCATGAGCAACCTGGTCAAGGGAGAGGGCGCTGCGAAGATCTCCATGTTCGGCATGATGATCGGCGCTGTGACCAATATCATCCTCGACCCCATTATGATTCTGGCGCTGGGCATGGGTGTCAAGGGCGCTGCGATTGCGACCACCATCGGCAATACCGTGGCAATGCTGTTCTATCTGGGCTATCTCCGGTTCAGCCGCACGCAGCTCTCCATCCATCCCCGCCATTTCACCGTGAAAAACGGCGTGCTCTCCGGCGTGCTCATCATCGGCGTGCCCATGTTCTGCACCAATCTGCTGATGAGTCTGTCCAACATGCTGATGAACCGGCTGCTGAACCAGATCGACGTGCTGGCAACCGGCGGTATGGGCATCGCCATGAAAGCAAATATGCTGGTGGTGTTCATTCAGCTGGGCATCGGCATCGGAATCCAGCCGCTGGTGGGCTTCCACTATGGCGCACGGAACTTTGACCGGATGAAAAAGGTCATCCGGTTCAGCATGTGCTGCACGCTGGTGCTGGGAACGCTGGTCACGGTGCTGTACTACCTGTTCACCGAACCCATTATCAGCATTTTCATGACGGCCGGGTCGTCCGGTTCGGTGGAAGATGTCAACGCCCAGCGTGCCTATGCGGTGCAGATGCTGCGGGCGCTGATGATCTCCGGTCCGTTCCTCGGCATTATCTTCGTGAACAACAACGCTTTTCAGGGCATGGGACGGGGGCTGGCTTCCCTGATGCTGTCCCTGAGCCGGCAGGGTCTGGTATTCCTGCCGGTGCTGCTGATCGCCGATGCTGTGGTGGGACTGAACGGACTGATCTATGCCCAGCCCATCGCCGATCTGGTTTCCGTGGTCATTGCCCTGAGCATGATGGCGTTCATCCAGAAAAAGGAGATGCGGAAACTGCCCGTTCCGAACAACAACTGAGCTGCATTTTAAAAGGCTGTCGTACCAGTTGCGGTACGGCAGCCTTTGTTTGTGTGATTGCTGAGTTTTATGAATTTTCCGTATGCGTTAAGTGCAGGTCGGTGAAGTCGGCGGTTCTTCCGGCTTCATCGACGGCGTACAGACCGATCATCACGCCGGTGAAACCGCCTGCCACCTCGCTGGAGAGGTAGCGGGTGTCGGCAAAGCCCATCTCGGTCCGGGTGCCGCCGCTGCGGCAGACGCTGGGATCGGGATACATGCCACGGAGAATGGGGTTCTGGTATCGCATAAGAAGCACCTTTTATTTTTTATGGATTTTGGCTTGGATGGGCGATTGATGTTTCGAAAGGATTCGCTGTGTATCTTGACTGGTGCGAATCCTTTCTTTTCGTTTTGTTTTTTCTTCGTGTCAGAAACCAGCGCTTAGAGCTCGTGTTCATAGGCGTCTATCTACGTCTTTTCGGCAAATTTTGTTGCATACTGCGTGAAAAATTCTTGCCATACGAAAGTATGCCTGCAAATTTTTGCCTTGTCTGCAAAAAAATTTGCTCGAAAATCCGCATATATTTCCTACGAACACAAGCTCTTAGAAAAAAATCCCCGTTTCGAAAAAAACGGGGAATCTCTGGTGCGGATGACAGGACTTGAACCTGCACACCTCACGGCACAAGAACCTAAATCTTGCGTGTCTGCCAATTTCACCACATCCGCATGCATGGTTACTTCTTTAGTATACCATGTTCCGTGCGATTTGTCAACCCGATTTTTTATTGCAAATGCCAAAAGAATATGATATGATTATGGTATGATAAAAAGAGCGGCGCAGTGCCGTTTGGAATTATGAAAAGGAGAAACCATCATGCAAAAACTTCATTCGATTCCCTGCCTGCTGCTGGCAGCGGTTCTTTTGGCTGGCTGCGGTGCGCAGGAGACAGCGCAGGATTCCCGGCCCCCGGCGGAATCCGTCCGCACCTCCATGCGGGAGGACTATACCACGGCGGAGCTGGTCTCAGACATGGGGCTTGGCATTAACCTTGGAAACACCCTGGAGGCGTGCGGCGACTGGATTCAGGGGGACAGCGTGACCAGTTACGAAACCGCATGGGGAAGCCCTGTGGTGACAGAGGAGATGATCGCCGGCTATGCAAAAGCCGGATTCCAGACGGTGCGCATCCCTGTGGCGTGGTCGAACCTCATGGCGGAGGACTACACCATTGCGCCGGAACTGCTGGAACGGGTGGAAACTGTGGTGCAGTATGTGCTGGACAATGACATGTATGCCATCGTCAACCTCCACTGGGACGGCGGATGGATCGCCGGCTTTTCCACGGATTTTGACACCTGTATGGAAAAGTACACCCGCATCTGGGAACAGGTGACGGACACCTTTCAGGACTACGGCGACCATCTGATTCTGGAATCCCTCAACGAGGAGGGCTGCTTTGACGACCTGTGGAACCGCTACAGCGGTTCGGATTCTGGCAAGACGGAGGCATACGGCATTGTCAACGACATCAACCAGACTTTCGTGGATTTGGTGCGCAATTCCGGCGGAAACAATGCCAGGCGGCATCTGCTCATCGCCGGTTATGCCACCGATGTGGATTTGACCTGTGACGAGGCGTTCCAGATGCCGGAGGATCCGGCGGGACGCTGTGCGGTTTCCGTGCACTACTATTCGCCGGCGACGTTCTGCATTCTGGAGGAGGATGCGGACTGGGGCAAAGCCCGGAGCCGGTGGGGTTCGCCACGGGAACAGCGTGTGCTGGAGAGCGATATGGACAAGCTGAAGGAAACTTTCGCAGACAAGGGCGTGCCCGTCATCATCGGCGAGTATGGCTGCGTCGTCAGGAACAAGGAGGAGGAGTCTGTGAAGCTGTTCCTGTCCTCGGTGGCTGGGGCAGCACGGAGCCGTGGCATGTGTCCGGTGCTGTGGGACGTGACCGATGTGTTCTATGACCGGACAGCCTGCCAGATGAAGGACGAAGACCTGCACCAGCGGCTTTTGGCGGCAAAGTAATCGCTTGCTTTTGCGATAGTGCAATGGGATTCTGCACGATTGCGATTTATATTTAGCTGTCTTGCACAAAAAGCGGCGGATTTTTGTGCGTTCCTTATAAACTTATGAGGAAATTGCAAAAAAACGCTTGCAAAATTTCAGGGAATATTATATACTGGTAAATGGAGAAGTATGGCGCAGATGCGATGACCTGTATTTCGTATTGCTCAAAAGGCGGATACATAGGAGATTTCCAGCGGGTTTCCGCAGCTCCGATGGAATGCAGAAGTATGTGTCAACATCCGGAAAACCTTGCAAATTGGGAGCGGAAAGGGGGTGCCGCAGGAGGAACGCAGGTTTTCAGGTACGGACGTGCAGCGCTTTTGCGCATACGTGCGGCAGCATTGCCGCAGCTCACAGAACCTTTACCAAAAAAAGAAAAAGAAAGGACACAAGAGAAACATGAAGATGAAAAAATTCATATCGTCTCTGACTGCTGCTGTTATGGCCGCAACCACCGTGCTGACCAGTGCGCTGGTCACACCGGCAATGTCGTTTATGGCAAGCGCAGCAGACGATGACGCATTCGGTCAGGTATGGCTTGCCGGAAACATCGGCGGCATTACAGGCGGTGTCAAGTCGGATGAAGTTTCGGTAATTGCAGATGGCACCTATACCGTTTCTGTAGACAATATGTCCGAGATGGACGGATACAACCAGTGGTACACCACCATTCAGACCCTGTATCTGGAGAGCAACATCAACAGCTATACTTACGAGAACATCAAGATCAACATTGACAGCATTGTCATTGATGGTACGGAAGCAGAGTATACCCAGAGTGAGGGTGCACAGGCAAAATCTGATGACGGCTCTTCCATTCGTGTCAATATCAAGAATACCTGGTCCGGAAACAAGACCGATGATCTGAGCGGAGAGTGCAAGGACAGCATTGAAATTACCTTTACGGTTTCCGGCACCGGCAAGCAGACAACTCCGGTAGTTACCACCACCACCACTGCAGAAACCACAACGACCGCAGAGGGCGAAACCACCACAACTGCGGCAGAAACTACTACGACCAAAGCAGCAACCACGACTACTGCGGCTGCCGTAGAGGGCAAGAAGGTCATTCCGGTTAATGACACCTTCAACAACCTGCTGAAAAAGGCACAGGCAATCAACCCGAAGGAAGGCATGGTTGGCTGGAAATGGGACGAGGATCTGGGCGTTACCGATGCAACCAAGGTCATCAAGGTTGAGATCAATCTCTCTGCTGACGAGACCATCGGCGACCTCTCCTATAAGTTTGGCTCTTCCACCAGTGTGGATCCGAAATACTGGACAGAGTCCAAGCAGGTAGACGACACGTTCAATGATACCAAGGCCGTTCTCTCCTGGGATATTGACAAGGCAACTGCCAATATCATTCAGACTGAGTATGACGGCACGCTGAAGTTCGGCGCATGGGGCGGTCTGGACGACTACACCATCGACTCTGTTGTTGTTTACACCGATCCGAATGCCGTTACCACAACCACGACTGAGGAAACCACCACGACTACAACAAAAGCTACCACCACTACCACGAAGGCTGGTACGACTACCACTGAGGCAGTCACTACCACCACAACCGAGGCTGTCACCACGACTACTGCGGAAAAGGCAACCACCACTACCGCAGCTACCACAACTTCTGCTGAGAAGAGCACCACGACCACTGCTGCAACCACTACCACGAAGGCAGCAGAGGAAACCACTACAGAAGATGTGACCACCACTACCACCGCAGCAACCACTGCTGCAACTACGGTTACTACCAAGGCAACTGAGGCAACTACTACAGAAGAGCCGCCGAAGGGTCTGGGCGTTGTCGTAGAAATGGAAGACGTCTATGTAGAGCCGGGCCGTGAGACAGACGAGGACAACCCTGTTGTTCAGGTAAAGATCAAGAATGCAACACCTTCCATGGGCTTCCAGTTCACACTGGATATTCCGGAGATCACCGCAAGCATTCTGAAGCTGGACGTTTTTGCGCAGGCAGGCAATCTGACTGGTTCGGCACTGCTGGCTGGCGGTCAGGAAAATACCATGGGCTTCAAGGATTATCTGCAGGGCAAGGCTGTAACACAGGAACAGCGCTGGATCTACTATGGCTGGGCAAGCTCCACCATTCCGGAAACCGTTTCGGATGATGCCATTGTATACGGTCTGGATTTCGACATCGCAGACAATGCAGTTGAGATCGCAGAGGCTGCCGGTCTGGAAAAGAAGACCGATCCGGCAACCGGTCGCTCCTACTATGAGTTCCCGCTGAACTGGGCACCGGACGGCATACAGTCCGTTACCTATGACGGCCCGGACGGCAAGCCGGTTACTGTAAACCTGAAGAACTATCAGTTCATGGATGAGGACAACATGGATATCCACAAGACCGATGTGGTTTACCACAGCGGCAGCATCCGTGTTTATGCAGATACGGTAGAAACTACCACATCCACCGCAGCAACTACAGTCACTACTACCACAGCAACCACCGCTGCAACTACCGCTGCAACTACCAACGAAGAAGAAAAGCCCATCAATCTGGTTCTGCCGAAGCAGTTCGTAGATCCGGGCGAGGACGTTGCACTGAAGGTCAGCGTTACCGGCGGTGTAAACAGCTATGGTATCGGCGGTACTGTTGAGATTCCGGAGCTGACCTCCAAGATCCTGAGCTATGACCTCACATTTGGTCTGGGCGGCGTTCTGGACTTCAACTTTGGCGATAACAACCTGAGCAATACCGGCTGGTACAACGACTATAAGAACGGCAACGGCACCGGCGAAGACAAGGATCGCTGGATCCAGTTCGTTGCATCTTACAAGGCTGATGCACACATGCCCAGCGAGGAAGATGGTCTGGTTACCCTGAATATGTCTGTTTCGAAGGATGCAATTCAGATCGCAGAAGAAGCTGGTCTGGAACTCAAGACCATGACGGAAGAAGACGGCACAGTTGTCAGCTACTATGAATTCCCGCTGTCCTGGGCACCGTACGGCACCGATGCGGGCTGGAGCGGCGACAGACCGGTACAGCTGAAGCGGTTCCAGTATCTGGATGACACACCGGCAGAAGGCGTGGATATCTTCCAGGATCAGGTTGGCGTGAAGGACGGCGCACTGTACGTTGTCAAGGATCGTTCTGCTGTAACCACTACTACCACAACGACCACAACCACAACCACTACTACCACAACGACCACAACCACAACCACTACCACTGCGCAGCCGACCACCACTTCTACGACCACCACCACTGCACAGCCGACTACCACTTCTACGACCACCACAACAACAACTACTACCACAACCTCTGCTACCACCACTACCACCACTACCACAACAACTACCACCACTGAGGAAACTACCACCACCACTACCACCACAACCACAACCACTACCACTGAAGAAACGACTACCACAACCACCACCACAACTACCGAAGAAACGACTACCACAACCACAACCACCACAGAGGAAGTGACCACAACGACCACAGAGTCGACGACCACAACCGCTACGACCACAACCACCGCAGAAATCACAACCACGACGACACAGCACACAACCAACACACTGCCGACTTATACACAGCCGACAAACACCAGAGCAACCCGTGTGACTACTACCACAACCACCACTACCGCAGCAACAACTACCACAACCGAAGAGACCACCACAACCGAAGAGACCACCACAACCACTGAAGAAACCACCACAACCACGACGGAGATCACTACGACAACAGAAGAACCGGTTGTTAGCACCACAACAACCACAGAGGAAGTTCCGGTAGTTACCACCACTTCTATCTCCATTGAGGTCAATGCAGAAGCTGGCTTCTATCTCTCTGTAGATGAGCGCCCGTTCAATGCGGCTGACCTGCTGAAGGCATTCTCTGTAAACGAGGACGGCGAAGCAACGGATATCACCGCAGACATCACTTTCGATTATGCTACACCGAAGGCAGCGTTTGATGACAAGAACGAGGCTTACTGCGCAATTGAGCTGACACCGAAATACAATGGTGAAGATGTAGACGGCGCTGCAAAGCCGAAGGTTTACATCGGCATCAAGGGCGACGCACAGCTGGATGGCGACGTCGATATGGATGACTCCTTCGAAGTGCTCCAGTACTATTCTTACAGCGCAGCCGGCAGAACTCCGACTCTGACGGACGGCACCGATGAGAACCTGGAGAAGCTGGCATACTTCCTGGCTGATGTCGACACCGAGTCCAAGCTTGGCAAGAACGAGGACGAAAAGGCACTGTCTATGGACGATGCGTTCAATATCCTCCAGTTCGTTTCTTACAGAGCTGCCGGCAGAGATACCACTTGGCCGAGTGTTGTAACTTCTCTGAAATCGCTGGAAAACTCCATTTGGTTTGAAGGCTAAGCCATACTGCTGGAAAAGCATTTGACAACAATTGCATGACATCTGCTGCGTATGCAGCAAAACCGGTACGGCGTGTTTCGCCGTGCCGGTTTTTGTTTGCAGGAAAAGCCTTGCCAGAGCGATGCTTTTTCCGGATTCTACTTTATTTTTTTCGAATTGCGAAAAAAAGTTGTCATATTCTATTGCAAATTTCGGTGAAATCGGCTATACTGAGAAGTAGTACATGGGCAACATGGACATCGGGAACATTTGCACAGAAGGAGGAGTTACATTGAAGACAATTACAGAGGCAAAGAAGCTGCTGACATCCGGAGCATTGGACGAGAAGCTGGAAGCGCTTTGTGCGTCAAAGGATGCGGAGATTCTCGCCGCCTATCGGGAACGGCTGATGCAGGCGCTGGACGCATTTGCAGCGCAGTTTGGCACGGAGCGGGAAGTTGCACTGTTCTCTGCTGCCGGCAGAACAGAACTGGGCGGAAACCACACGGATCACCAGCGGGGACACGTCCTCGCTGCCAGCGTCAATCTGGACATCATCGCCGTGGCTGCCATGCGGGACGACAATCTGGTTCAGGTCAAGAGCAAGGGATTTCCTATGGATATCATTTCTCTGGAAGAGCTTGCGCCGCAGACGGACAAAAAGCCGGATTCCGCAGAGCTGGTGCGTGGCGTTGCCGCACGCTTCCGGCAGCTGGGCTACAGTGTGAAAAGAGGCTTCGATGCCTACACCGAATCACAGGTGATGCAGGGCTCCGGACTGTCCTCCTCCGCAGCATTTGAGGTGCTTCTTGGCAATATCTGCAATACGTTTTATGCAGAGAACCAGTGCAGCGCCGAGGAGATCGCAGAGATCGGACAGTTTGCCGAGAACGTCTATTTCCGGAAGCCGTGCGGGCTGATGGATCAGATGGCATCGTCTGTGGGCGGTGTGGTCGCCATTGACTTCGCAGACGCTGCCGCACCGCAGGTGGAGCCGGTTTCTTTTGACTTCTCCACGTCGGGCTATGCCCTGTGTATCGTGGACACCGGCGGAAATCATGCCGACCTGACGGCAGAGTATGCGGCGATTCCGGAAGAGATGTGCGCTGTGGCAAAATATTTCGGCGCACAGGTGCTTTCCGAAGTGTCGGCAAATCAGGTGATGCAGGCAATTCCGGCACTGCGCAAGGCGTGCGGCGATCGGGCGGTGCTCCGTGCCATCCATTTCTATCGGGAGGACCGGCGTGCACAGGGCGAGTGCGATGCGCTGGAACGGGGGGACTTTGAGGCATTTCTGCGCCTGGTGCAGAATTCCGGCGAGTCCTCCTACTGTCTGCTGCAAAACGTCTATCCATGTTCCGCACCGCAGGAACAGCCCATCTCCATTGCTCTCGCTGTGGGAACGGCATTGCTGGGCGGACGTGGTGCCATTCGGGTGCACGGCGGCGGATTCGGTGGAACCATTCAGGCGTTTGTTCCGGACGTGCTGCTCACCTGTTTTCAGGAGGGCATGGAGGCTGCGCTGGGCAAGGGCTGCTGCCACATTCTCCGCATTCGCCCTGTCGGCGGAACCGTCATTTTAAATTGAACAGAATAAGCGTCTGATATGCTAGAACACAGCGCAGACGCTAAGAGAGGAAGCGTAGTATCATGGGAAAAATTCTGGTAACCGGCGGCACCGGTTTTATCGGAAGCCATACCTGCGTGGCACTGACCAACGCAGGCTATTCGGTGGTCGTAATGGACAATCTGGTGAACTCCAAGGTGGAGTCCATCGCAAGAATTGAGATGATCACCGGCAAACACATTCGGTTTTATCGCACCGACATGCTGGACGAAGAGGGCATGCGCCAGATCTTCGAGGACAACAAGATCGATGCGGTCATCCACTTCGCCGGTCTGAAGGCAGTGGGCGAGTCAGTACAGAAGCCGCTGGAGTACTATCACAACAACATCAGCGGTACGCTGTCCCTCCTGCGGGTGATGCGGGAGTATGGCTGCCGGACGATGATCTTTTCGTCCAGCGCAACGGTATACGGCTGCAACAACCCCGTGCCCTATCAGGAGGATATGCCCACCTCTGCCACCAATCCCTATGGTTATACCAAGGTGATGATCGAGCAGATGCTGCGGGATATTTGCGTGGCAGACCCGCAGTTCAGTGTAGTAGCGCTGCGGTACTTCAACCCCATCGGCGCTCATGAGAGCGGTCTGATCGGGGAGAACCCCAACGGTATCCCCAACAATCTGGTGCCCTATGTGGCACAGGTGGCACAGGGCAAGCTGGAAAAGGTCAGCGTCTACGGCGACGACTACGACACACCGGACGGCACCGGCGTGCGGGACTACATCCATGTCATGGATCTGGCGGGCGGTCATGTGGCTGCACTGGCATATGGCGTCAACCACCATGGCTTCGAGGCCATCAATCTGGGCACCGGCAAGGGCAGCAGCGTGCTGGACGTGGTGCACGCCTATGAAAAGGCATGCGGAAAGAAGATTCCCGTTTGCATCACCGGACGCCGTGCCGGTGATGTGGCGACCTCGTATGCCGATGCCACAAAGGCAAAGGAGCTGCTGGGCTGGGAGGCAACATCTGATTTGCAGAAGATGTGCGAGGATAGCTGGCGCTTTACAGAACAGAATCCGGCGGGGTTGTAAGCCATCCCGCAGGAAGGAGCATATATGACAGGTAGATTCGGAGATGCCATCGACAATTTTCTGATTGTCGTGGTGGCAATTGCAGTGGTACTGCTGCTGGTGGTCATGCTGGGTTCCCGGCAGAGTCCGTTTCGGCGGAAGCTGAGCCAGATTCTGGTACAGAATCCCCGGACGGCAAAGCATCAGCCGCTGGAATTCAATCGGGAATACTATATCACAGGAGAAAAGACCATGCGCAGACCGATTCGCGGAAAAAATCCGGCCCGAACCGAACAGGCGGTTCTGGTGCAGAAGGTGGATGAACGCCGCCGTACCATCGACCCCAGCGGGACACTGAAGCTGTACAACGAGTATTATGAGCTGATCTTCAAGACGAGAAAGGGCGACATCCTGCATCTGGTGACCAGCAAGCAGGCGTATGTCAATATGCCGTTTCACCAGCAGGGAACGCTGACGTTCCAGGGAGAGCGTCTGATTCGCTTCCAGTATGCGGACGGCGAGGTCACGGAAAATCAGCAGGCATTCCACACCAGCACCGTCAGCACGGCTGTTGCTGCCGGCAGACGATAAAACCGACACGAAAGGAGCGTTCCCATGCAGGACGAAGAGCTGGAATTTGAGGACAATCTCATTCAACTGGAGGACGAGGACGGCAATCCCACCTCGTTTGAGTTTCTGGACTTGATTCCCTATGAGGGAAAGGAATATGTGGTGCTGCTGCCCGCTGATGAGGATGCCGACGAAGTCGAGATTCTGGAACTGGCAGAGCTGGACGACGAGATGGAGGAATACCGTTCCATCGAGGACACCGCCATTCTGGAAGCAGTGTTCGAAATTTTCAAGGAGAAGTTCAAGGACGAATTTAATTTCGAAGACTGATCTTTCCGCTTTATTCCAAACCAAAACGCCCTCCGCAGGATGATCCCTGCGGAGGGTGTTGCTTTTTGTGCGGGATTCTGATGCGTTACGGAACGATCAGAACCGGTGTTTCAATGGTGACTTCGTTGTAGATCTTCTCCGCCATGTCCCAGGGCAGGTTGATACAGCCGTGAGAACCGTTGGTGAGGTAGATATCACCGCCGTATGCGCTTCGTGCCAGATCGTGGAGTCCGATGCCGTTGTTGTCAATGGGCATCCAGAAGTCCACCCATGTGTGATAGCCCTCAACCTCGTAAGTGCCCAGATACTGTCCCGGAATCTTCGTGCGAATCTTGAACACGCCCGGCGGGGTCAGACGGTTGGGGTCGGAGGCAAGTCCGGTTACCACGTCGGTATCCAGAAACAGCGAGCCGTTGACGTAGAACCAAAGGTGCTGGCGGCAGATGTCCACTTCAATGTAGGTGGCGCCGGTGTAGTCCACGCCGGCGTGGGAGTGCATCCGGAAGCCCTCACGGTCGTAGATCGGTTCCAGCGTGGTGGAACCGCCTGCCTTGATGGCGTCCACCAGTTCCTGCGTGGTCTGTTCCACATTGGTCAGCCAGCCGTAGGTGCTGTTTGCGCCAAAGGCAAGCTCCACGGTGCCGTCTGCGGTGGAGTTGAAGGTGCGGGTGTAGCCGGCTGCGTAGGTGTCGTACTTGTCGGCGATGTTCTCCTGTACCCATGCGGTCGCCTTGTCGGTGTCCACGGTGATCTCATCGTCCTGTACGGAAACCCAGTCCAGAATGGTGGAGTGTTCCAGCACTTCCGTGCCCACCGGATCCATCATCTCTTCCCGGTCAGTCATGTCGAACGTAATGTCCGCAGCGCCGATCTTGTTGTACAGATCCAGTGTGGACTGAAGGCTCTCTGCGGTGACGGATGCCTTTTTGTAGCAGTTGCTGTCCGCCATCTGAATGACGCTGTTGCCCTCCCGCATCTGCGCAATGGCATAGTCGGAGAGGACGGCGGTGTCCACCATGTTGCCGTCGTTCTCCGGCTGGATGGAGTAGGAGCCGTCGCCGTTGGTGACGATCTTGGCGTCTGTCGGCGGGGTACTGCCCCAGTCATAGGCGGCGATCAGACTCGCCAGCGCATCCTCAGAGTAGGACTCCTGAAATTTCACGGTGTATTCGCTTTTGGAGAAGAGCTTGGTGAACCATGCGCCGTGGCTCTCCTCAGCGGGTTCGTCCAGACTGCCGTCCGGTATGGCTGTTGTACCGCCGAAGGAGGCAGCAGGGAAGGTGATGGGGTCGCCGTCCTTGGGAACAAAGGTAATGCCTGTTTTCTGGGCGGTGCTCAGCAGGGCGGCAGATGCCTCGTCGCCGGTCATGCCGGCAATGTTGGTGTTGTTAACGTAGGTGTTCGGCAGGAATTTCCCGTGGTACAGGATCAGTCCGGTGAAATAGACGATCAGCAGAATGGCAGCGGCGGCAATGCCGGCGATGATGCTGATGTTCCGGACGGTGTGCGTTCCTGCGCCGGAACGGCTACGGGTGGTTTCCTCGCCGTATCCGCCGTAATTCTGGTAGGTGTAATCCGGACGGGATGACGGTGCAGTCCGGCGGGGGACGCTTTGCCGCGGCTGGGCGTAGCCGGAACCGGTGCTGCTTCTGGTTGCAGTCATAGCGTCCTGAATCTGGCGCACTTTTTCCGAACGGGTCGGGTCGGGGATACTGCCGGCTGGCGCTGCTGCGCCGGCATAGGCAGGTGCGGGTGCCGGCTGGCCGTCAGAGGACAGTCCCTCTTTGGCAGCGAGAGATGCTTTGATGCGCTCCCGCATTTCGTCTTTGGTCAGGTGTGTGGGTGTGCTGCCGGACGGCGGCACAGATTTTCTCTCTTCGTTCAAGTCAATCGTTCCTTTCCCCCATTGCTTCGGGCCGCATTGGGAATCTGCACTGGCGCAGATTCTGGTGTTTCAATTCCATGCGTTCAGAGGTCGTCTATCGGAACTCAGAGCCGATGATCTGGCTCGTGGGATTTGTCCGTATCAGTTCGAACAAGCTCTGGCATTTGTCGAGCTGCAAGGCAGCATTGCCGTATGAAATACCGCTGGAGTGCGGTCAAAATTCGGCCGTCATTCCTATTATAATCGTATGGGCTGCATTTGTCAACACTTTTCGACGGGTTTGTGGTAAGATATCTGCAATTTGTAAATTTTTTTACCGCTTTGTATTTTTTGCGGAGAAACAGGAGAAAATGGCGGTGCTGAGACCGCCTTCGAAGGCTCACTGTGATGCACAAAAAAGAATCGACACTTTATGTAAAAGTGTACATTTTGTACAAATGGAATGCGGCGGAATTGTGGAAAATTCGGCTTGACAAGAAAATGGAACAGGCGTATACTAAAGATGGAAAAACTTGCAGCGATGCGAAAGGCAGCAGCTGGACAAGCTTTTCCGGAATCAAAAATCGGCAAATGCTCTTGTAAGCCCGTGGGAAAGGGTATGGAAAAACAATTTGATTAGAGCAAGATTATGCTGAATGGAGGAAAATTGTATGAGTCGAAGAAAGCCTTTTTGCCGCTGTTTGGCTGCGGTTGTCCTTGCCGCAGTGACAGCAACTTCTGCACTTCCGGTGGCTGCGGATTATGATGCTGCACCGCTGGATGCGGCATCGTGGGATGGAATTATGACAACGGCGAGCACTGCCAGCGTTACCTTTACCGCTGCACAGGGCACACTGGAATCCGCCTATGCGGAGTGGAACGCTGTGAGCGGTGCCACGGATTACCATGTTTATGTCAAGTCCGGCAGCAGTTATACGCTGGTGGATAATATGCTGGTACGGCAGTACCCCACCTGTTTCCGTGTGGATGTGCCGGGACTGGCAGCTGGAAGCTACCAGCTGAAAGTTGTTCCGGTTATCGGCGGAAAGGAAGACGAGTCCAAGGCAGGGGAAACAGCTGCGCTGAATGTGGAGGCGCACGACCGAAGCGGTTTCGGCTTTGTGGAAGGCACGTCTTCCGGTGCGTATAACGAGGACGGCACGCTGAAAGAAAATGCAATTGTTGTATATGTGACGGATGCCAACAAGGATACCGTAACTGCAAGCATTGATTCCACAGGCAAGGGTGCGGCAGATGTGAGCGGCGTGCAGAATATCATCACTGCTTATAAGAAAAATAAGGAACCCCGTCCGCTGTGTCTGCGGTTTCTCGGCAACATCACCGATCCGGCAGATATGCCTAAGGGCGATCTGATGATCGATACGGCAAAGGCCGGTATTACCGTTGAGGGTATCGGTACGGACACCGTATTCAACGGATTTGGTCTGGTCATGAAAAACTGCTCCAACGTGGAGGTGCGCAACATCGGCTTTATGAACTGCAACAGCAGCGAGGGCGATGACTGCGGCTTGCAGCAGGGCAACGATCACATCTGGGTGCACAACTGCGACTTCTTCTATGGCGATGCCGGTTCGGATGCCGATCAGGTCAAGGGCGACGGTGCACTGGATACCAAGACTTCCACCTATGTCACACACTCCTACAACCATTTCTGGGACAACGGCAAGTGCAATCTTCAGGGTATGAAGTCAGAATCGGAGACCAATTACATCACCTATCACCACAACTGGTACGATCATTCCGATTCCCGCCACCCGAGAATCCGTACCTGCTCCGTACACTGCTACAATAACTACTATGACGGCAACGCCAAGTACGGCATCGGCGTCACCAAGGGTGCCTCTGCCTTTGCAGAGAACAACTACTTCCGCAACTGTAAGAACCCGATGATGAGTTCCGGACAGGGTACGGATGCACTGGGTGAGGGCACATTCTCCGGCGAACCCGGCGGTATCATCAAGGCTTACGGCAACTATATCGAGGGCGCACAAAGCTATATCCCGTATTCCGAGAACAGCACTTCCTTTGATGCATACGAGGTTTCTGACCCGTCCGAAAAAGTGCCCGGCGATGTCAAGACGGTTTCCGGCGGCACAGGCTACAACAACTTCGATACCGATTCCAGCATCATGTACAGCTACAAGGCAGATGCAGCGGCTGATGTGCCGGCTATCGTTACTGCCAAGGCCGGACGCGTACAGGGCGGTGATCTCCAGTGGAAGTTTGACAACTCCGTGGACGATGCAAGCTATGCTGTGAATCAGGCACTGAAAGATGCGCTGGTGAACTACAAGCCCACTGTCATTGCCATCGGCGGCGGCTTTACCGACAACACCTCCGATCCCATCGTGACCACCGCAACCACCGCAGTCAGCAACACCACAACCACTACCAAGACGACAGTCAGCGTGACCGCCAGCAGCACCGGTGCGACAACGGTTTCCACCACGGGCAGAGTGACAGTTCCGACCACACCGGATGTGCCGGCAGCAGGGGACATCTTCTGCTCACCCAACGGAACGGGCAGCGGCGATTCGGAGAAAGATCCGACTTCTGTCACCAACGCCATTTCCAAGCTGACGGCTGGCCATACCATCTATCTGCTGGGCGGTACTTACAAATTCTCCGAGATGATTCTCATCGACAGCTCCAACAGCGGTACGGCAAACGCCATGAAGGCCATCAAGCCCTATAACGGCGCCGATGTTGTCTTTGACTTCTCCGGACAGGGCGAGGCAAATGCCTCCAAGCGCGGTATCGTGCTGGACGGCGACTACTGGCATTTCTACGGCTTTGAGATTACCAAGGCAGCCGACAACGGCATGCTTCTCTCCGGCAGCAACAACACCATTGAGCGCATGGTATTCAACGACAATCAGGACACTGGTCTGCAGCTCTCCCGCTACAACACCAGTGCTGCCACCATTGCAGACTGGCCCAGCAATAACCTGATTCTCAACTGCACCTCCAAGAATAACTGCGATGATAAAACCATGGAAAATGCCGACGGCTTTGCTGCAAAGCTGACCTGCGGCGAGGGCAATGTGTTCGATGGCTGTATGTCCTATAACAACAGCGATGACGGCTGGGATTTGTATGCGAAAACGGAAACCGGCCCCATTGGTGTGGTAACCATCCAGAACTGCGCGGCATTCCGCAACGGCTATACCGAGTTCGGCGAGGGTTACGGTAACTGTGACGGCAACGGCTTCAAGCTCGGCGGCGGCGGTGTCGGAACTGCCCACGTCGTCAAGAACTGTCTGGCGTTCGAGAACCTGAACTGCGGTTTCACCGACAACAACAACCCGAAGCTTGGCAGCCTGACTAACTGCACCGCCTATAACAACAATCTGGGCGGCAACAAGAAATACAACATTGCCTGCTACCGCTGCACAGACCCCGGCGCAGATTTCTCCAATGTGATCTCCTATTTCAGCAAGGGTAATCTCACATCGAATCTGGGTGTGTCCGGTGTCGTTGTGGCAAACGACAAATTCTGGGGAACGATCCAGAACAGCATTTATTACAACGGCGCTTACTATCAGGTCGGCGAGAAAACAGCAATCGACAATAAGAACAACACGAAGGTCGGCACAAAGGGCGCAGCTATTTCTGACGATGATTTCGAGGCCGTAACTGTCCCGCAGATGGGAACCGATTTCGACACCGCATGGCGAAATTCCGACGGTTCTATCAACACCCACGGCTTCATGCAGGTCAAGGAATCCAGCGCCCTCTACAGCATCCTCGGCGCAAAGTTCCAGCAGATCGATACACCGCCGGTGGTAACGACAGCCACCACCAAGGCAACCGAGGAAACCACGACCACAGCGGTTACTTCGGAAACCACCAGGGAATCTGCTTCGGAGACCACTGCTTCGGAAACTACTGCTTCCGCAGCAACCTCTGACAGCACAGCATCCAAGACCACCGAAAAGACGACCGCTGCCCCGGAAGAAACCACCACAGCACCGGTGACCACCGTTTCTGTTGACCCGTCCGCTCTGTACGGCGATGTCAATCTGGACGGCGATGTGGATCTGGCGGATGCCGTTCTGCTGAACAAGGCGATCAGCGGTGCCGTAGAACTGGGCGCAAAGCAGCGCATCAATGCGGAGTGCTATGCCGATGGCGTTGTCACCGTGGACGACTCCATGACACTGCTGCAGTTCCTTGTACACCTGAGAAACAGCCTGCCGGTTCAGCCCAGCTGATCTCATTTCTGACAACTCCTACTCTGTCATAAGATACCTCGAAAATGGGGCGGATGTGCGTTTTGCAGCATCCGCCCCATTTTCTTGCAATTTGGAAGAAAATACGGTATAATAAAAACAAAGGAAACACTGTACAGGCTTTGTGCGGTGCTGCCGGAAAAGGAGGACAGCCCCATGAGAAATGTGATGCGGGAAATCGATGTGCCGGACTGGCAGGAACGCCTTGCTGCCTACCTGCCGCAGGAGGATTCGGAACGGCGGGATTTGCAGGAGGTGCTACAGGCCGTGCGGCAGGACGGCAGCCGTGTGCTGTATCGGGAGCGCCAAAACGGGCACATCACCTGTTCCGGTTTCGTGATGGATCCGACGCTCTCCGAGGTGCTGATGGTGTACCACAACATCTACGATTCCTTTGCGTGGACGGGCGGTCACGCCGACGGCGTCAATGACTTTCTGGCGGTGGCAGTGCGGGAGGCAAAGGAGGAGACCGGAATCCGGAAGCCCTACGCCCAGTCCGGCGAGATTCTCTCGGTGGATGTCCTGCCCGTGAAAGCCCATCGGAAGCACGGCGTTTCCGTGCCGGCGCATGTGCATTATAACATCACCTATGGACTCATCGCCAGCAAAAAGGAGAAGCTTCGGGTGAAGCCGGACGAAAATCAGGCGGTGCGCTGGATTTCCATGGCGCAGCTGCGGGAGCTGTGCTGGGAACCGCAGATGATTCCCATTTATGAGAAGCTGGCGGAGCGGATGCGCCGCTGTGCCCGGCGTCAGGAACAGGTACTGCGTGCCATTGCGCCGCCGCTGCTGGCGTGGTATCCCAGCCATGCACGGGAACTGCCCTGGCGGCAGAATCGGGAGCCGTATCGGGTCTGGCTGTCGGAGATCATGTTGCAGCAGACCCGTGTGGAGGCGGTGAAAGACTACTACCAGCGGTTTCTGGCGCAGTTTCCAACAGTGCAGGCACTGGCGGAATCGTCGCAGGAGCAGGTCAACAAGTGCTGGGAGGGGCTGGGCTACTACAGCCGTGCAGCGAACCTCCGGCGGGCTGCGGTGCAGCTGGCGGAGCAGTATCAGGGACAGTTTCCCCGCACGTGGAAAGAGGTGCGGGCACTCCCCGGCGTGGGGGATTATACCGCCGGCGCTATCTGTTCCATTTGCTTTGACCTGCCGACACCGGCAGTGGACGGGAATGTCCTGCGTGTGACGGCACGTGTGACGGACACGTTCTGTGAGATCGACCGGCCGGAACAAAAGGCGGCGGTGACGCAGGTGCTGACCGAGGTGTATCAGGCGGGGCACTGCGGGACGCTGACGCAGGCGCTCATGGAGATCGGCGCAACAGTCTGTCTGCCCAACGGAAAGCCTCTGTGCGATGTCTGTCCGCTGGCATCGCTTTGCATGGCCCGTCGCAACGGCGATGTTCTCCGGCTGCCCCAGCGCATTGAAAAGAAGGCACGCCGGAAGGAGTCGTATACCGTATTTCTGCTCTGCTGCGATGGCAAATATGCCGTGCGGAAACGGCAGGAAAAGGGCTTGCTTTCCGGACTGTGGGAGTATCCCAATGCGGCCGGAATTTTAGAGACGGACGCTGCTGTGGCACAGGCGGCGGCGTGGGGCTGCCAGCCGGTGGAGGTGGTGCGAACTACGGAGCGCAGCCATATTTTCACCCATGTGGAGTGGAAGATGAAAGGCGTGCTGATGACCTGTCAGACACCGGCAGAGGGATTTGTCTGGCGGACGGCGGAGGAGATCGCACAGGAGCTCTCTCTGCCTACGGCGTTTCGGCAGTTCTCGGCATTTTTATCGGAATCCTGAGCAGTGCATCAGCAGTTCGGCAGGTTCCCGCCGCTTGCATTTTCCCGCTGATTATGATATACTAACTGTATCTATTCCGTGAAACGATTTCAGAGCAGGCGTGTTCCCGTCGGGCGCACGCAGAAGAAAGGACGGCGACTTTTTTGAAAAAGATTTACTTTATTTGCAACCTGCATTCCGGAAGAGCCTCCATCGGTTCTCATCTGGCGATGATGATCGACCGCTTTACGGCAGCGGGATTTGAGGTGACGGTTCATCCCACGCAGGAGCGTGGCGATGCCATTGCGCAGGCAAAGCAGGTCTGCGACAGCGGATTGTACGACATCCTGGTGTGCTCCGGCGGAGACGGAACGCTGAATGAAGTGATACAGGGCTATATGCTTAGCGAAAACCAGTGCCCCATCGGGTACATTCCCTTTGGCTCCACCAATGATTTCGCTCGAGGCTTGGGCATTCCCAAGGATCCGGAGGAGGCGGTGGACTGCATCATTCACGGCGAGGCACTGCCCTGTGACATCGGCGGATTCAACGACAAGTATTTCACCTATGTGGCAGCATTCGGCGCATTTACGGAAATTTCCTACCAGACTTCGCAGCAGTTCAAAAACGTGCTGGGGCACGCCGCCTATATCCTGAACGGACTCTCCAAGCTCTCCCGTATCCGAGCCTGCCGGATGCGCATCGAGTATGACGGCGGTGTCATCGAGGACGAATTTCTGTACGGCATGGTCACCAACTCCTCCTCCGTGGCACGCTTTCTGGCACTGTCGGAGGTGCGCTGGGATGACGGATTGTTTGAGGTAACGCTGATTCACAAGCCCTCCAGTCTGGCGCAGTTCCAGCAGCTTGTGGCAGCGTTCTCCAAGATTCAGATCGGGCCGGCGAAACCCTATCTCCACTACTTCCGCACGTCTAAACTCAAGGTCACCAATCTGGACGAGGAGCCGGTTTCGTGGACCATCGACGGGGAATATGGCGGAACGGAACGGGTGAACCGGATCGTGAACAACCAGAAGGCGGTGCAGTTCTGGATCGACCCTGTCCGCCGCAAACAGGCAGAAGAAAATCCGGATGGCGGGCTTGCTGTGGTCATGCCGCCTCCGGAGGAATCGATGCAGCCGCCGGAAGATCAGGATTAAGAACCTGTCTTCACAAGAAATATATGTGGATTTTCGAGCATAATTTTGTTGCAGACAAGGCAAAAATACGCAGGCGGGTTGTCGCCCGGCAAGTATTTTTTACGCAGTATGCAGCAAAATTTGCCGAAAAGACACTTGTATACGCTTGTGAAGACGAGTTCTAAAAACCTGTGTGCATCAGCGTCTGCGTATGCTTTTAAAAGATTTGCTGTAGCCAGTAGCGCAGGCAAGCCGGCTGTCCGTTGTATTCGTGGAAGCCGGGGAATTCCGGCTCGTGGGGAACCATCTCTGTGCGGTGATACAGCAGAATCAAAAGGGAAACCAGACAGTATCCCCAGTAAATGGTGCTGATGCTGCCGAGGCAGATGCCCACCGTGCCGGTAATGGCACCGCTGAGGGCGATGCCATGGTTGGTGCAGGAGTCCGTTTTCGACTTCCTGGCAAAGATGACGGCGGCAATTCCCATGCCCACCGGAAGAATCGGAAAGCGGAAAAACAAGAGGGAGACAATGCCGAAAATCAGAGCGGTGGTGTCCCGATGATGAGGCGGTTTCGGGGACTGCTTTGGAAACGGGGACTGCTGCATGAAACGTTCCTCCATAGTACGAGTTTTCAATTACCAATATCATAGCAGAATTTCGGGGGATTGTCAAGATAATGGCGGAAAATGCGGGAAAAACAACGGTTTTGGAAGATGAGGAGGCAGAAAAAATGGAAGATCGGCAATTTCATATCAATTGTGCAGCCGGAGAGATCGGAAAGTATGTGCTGCTCACCGGTGACCCGGATCGTGTGCCGGAGATCGCAGCGCATCTGGAACACAGCCGGAAAGTGGCGCAGAAGCGGGAGTTTACCACGTATACCGGAGCGCTGGAGGGCGTGCCGGTGAGCGTGATCTCCACGGGAATCGGCGGGCCGTCTGCGGTCATCGCCATGGAGGAATGCGTTGCCCTCGGTGCGCATACCATGATACGGATCGGCACTTGCGGCGGGATGCAGCCGGAGCTGATCCCGGGAACGCTGATCCTTCCCACCGGCGCCATCCGCATGGAGGGGACAACACGGGAGTATCTGCCGCTGGAGTTTCCGGCAGTGCCGGACTTTGACCTGCTGTGCAGTCTGACGGATGCTGCGGCGGAACGTGGCTGCCGGTATCGAACCGGCGTGGTGCAGTGCAAGGATTCGTTCTATGGGCAGCACTCGCCTCAGACCATGCCGGTGCGGCAGAAGCTGCTGGACAACTGGCAGGCGTGGAAAGAGGGCGGCGCTCTTGCCTCCGAGATGGAGTCGGCGGCGCTGTTCATTACGGCAGCAGTGCGCCATGTGCGCTGCGCCACCGTGCTCCAGATGATCTGGAATCAGGAGCGGGAGCAGGTCGTGCGGGACAGCGCACATGCGGCGGATGATATGACCAATGCCATTGCCGTGGCGGTGGATGCCATGCGCCGGCAGATCCTGCGGGAGAAGAAATCGGGGGAAAAGGAGAACGAGTCGTGGCGCTGATTTATTGCGTAGAGGATGACAATGGGATACGGGAGCTGATTACCTGTGCGCTGCAATCCGGCGGGTACACTGTGGAGGGATTTCCGAACGGCAGGGATTTTTTTCACCGGCTGCAAAAGGAGCTGCCCTCTCTGGTACTGCTGGACATCATGCTGCCCGATCTGGACGGCAATGCGATTCTGAAGCGGCTTAAGGCGGAGGAGGATACGGCGGTGCTGCCGGTCATCATGCTCTCCGCCAAGTCCACAGAGATCGACAAGGTGACCAGTCTGGAAAACGGCGCAGACGACTATATCACAAAGCCCTTCGGTATTATGGAGTTGCTGTCCCGTGTGAAAGCGGTGCTCCGGCGGAGCGGCGGAAAGACGGCGCAAAAGCAGGGACAGCTCTCCTGTCAGGGACTGCTGCTGGATCTGGATCGCCGGACAGCGTCTTATGAAAGTACGGAAATCGTCCTGACCTATAAGGAGTTCGAGCTGCTGGCGTATCTCATGCGGAATCGGGGGACAGCGGTTTCCCGTGACCGGCTGCTGGAGGAGGTGTGGGGCTTTCAGTACGAGGGCGAAACCCGTACTGTGGATGCCCACATCAAGACGCTGCGGCAGAAGCTGGAGGCAGCGGAATGCCGGAATCTCATCGGAACGGTGCGCGGATACGGGTATAAGATCGGAGGATGATGCAGATGGGATGGATTCTTTGGCTGCTGCTGTTTGCGGCAGCGGCGGCAGATCTGGTTTTGCTGGTGCTGCTTCTGCGGATGCGGGACAAAATGCAAAAGCAGCAGCGAACCGATCACAAGGCGCTGAAACGGGAAAAGCAGGAACTGACGGCGATCCGGCGGGAACTCTGCCATGAACGGGACATCATCGGATTGATTCAGGAACACATGGTGGAGGGCATCCTGATTCTGGATGACTCCGACAAGATCCAGCTGGCGAACCGCACGGCGGTGGCGCAGCTGCGCATTGCGGACGGCGAGTGGGAGAACAAGTCCATCTTTATCCTGACGGACAATCAGGACTTCCTACAGGCGCTGCGCCAGTCCAAGACCGGACAGAATCCGCCGGTGCGCCACCTGCTGAAGCTGGAGGAAAAGTACATCCGTGCCTATATCCATCGGGTGGAGATGGGCGGTATTTTCGGAACGATCGTGCTGCTGGTGGATGTGACCTACAGCGTTAAAGCGGAGAAGATGCGGCAGGAGTTTACTGCCAATGTGTCCCATGAGCTGAAAACCCCCCTGACCACCATCAAGGGCTTCGGCGAGATGTTCGGGAGCGGCATGATCACCAGGAAAGAGGACGTGCTGAAATACGGCTCTATGATCGAGCGGGAGAGCGAGCGGCTGCTCTTCCTCATCAACGATATCATCCGGCTCTCCGAGATCGAGGAACACACGGAGGAACTCCGGACACCGGTGGAGCTTCGCACCGCAGCACAGGATGCCCTCCAGATTCTGGAGGCACGGGTGCAGCAGAACGACATCCATGTGGAGCTGAAAGGGGACTGCCTGATCCTCAACAGCAACGACGGGTATATGCGGGAGCTGTTCATCAACCTCATCGACAACGCCATCAAGTACAACAACCCCGGCGGCATGGTGCGGGTATCTATCGAAAAATTGGAGCATCAGGCGAAAATCGTCGTGGCGGACAACGGCATCGGCATTCCCATCAACGCCCAGAGCCGTATCTTCGAACGATTCTATCGGGTGGATAAGAGCCGCTCGAAACAGCGTGGCGGAACGGGATTGGGGCTGTCCATTGTGAAGCACATCGTGGATTATCACAACGGCACCATTTCCCTGCGCAGCGAACTGGGAAAGGGTACGGAAATCACCATCCTGCTGCCATTGCAGTGAACGAAAAAACGGTTTGTACAGGAGCGTACAAACCGTTTCTTTGTGCGGTATTGCCTTTGATTTTATGAAGTTTTATGAAAGACTGTTCCAGTCCGGCGTGCTGCCGACAGAGGTGAGGGAATTGTATTGGAGAATTGCAAACGCATCGTCCAACGTGATGTCGTCGTCACTGTTGACATCCGCCATTTTCAGCAGTGCTGATTCCAGCGAGGCATCGCTGCAAAGCCGGAAAGACGTGTCGCCGGAGGCGTGCTTGGAATAGTATTGCAGCACCAGCGCAGCATCGTTCATGGTGATTTTTCCGTCCCGGTCGGCGTCGCCCCTGATGAGCTTGTCGGCGGTTTTAATGAGCGTTGTTGTGGCGGTCGTTGCGGTTGTGGTCGTTGTGGTTGTGACCGTCGTTGCCGCTGTGGTGTTTAGCGTCACAGGCGGCGTGGTAATGCTCTCGTAGGATGCGGGATATCGTTCGCCGTTCAGCGGCGTGTCCGAAGAGATCAGCAGCATTTGCCAATAATAGAAGTAGTATTCCGGATCATTTTCCACATAGATGACCCCCACTCCGATGTACTGGTAGTGTTCGCCTAGCATGGCGGCACGGTGCCCCGGAGAGTTTTTCCAGCCCTCCATGACTTCGTCTGGGGTTTCGTATCCTGCGGCGACATTCTCGCCGGCGTAGCAGTTGCTGTTCAGTCCCACATCGTCCAAAATCGTACTCCAGCCCTTTCCGGATGGGCGGATATGTCCGTAGAGTGTGCGCTGTTCCTCTGCCCGAATGGCAGATGCTTTCAGCATGACTGGCGCCAGCTTGAGCGGTTTCAGCCCGTTTTCCGAGCGGAACTCGTTCACCAGGGATGCGACCTTCTCCGGATAGCCGGAGAGATCGGCGGAATCTGCATTCAGCGCAGCAGAAGCTGTGAAAGAAAGCGGGGAAAATGCGGTGCAAAATAAACAAATTGTGAGAACGACACAGCAGATATATTTGAGCTGTCGTTTCATATAAACCATCCTCCTTCAACAAGCATGATATATCCCCGCATGCTTGTCAGTATGTAGAGAGCCGAAGCCCTAAAAAAGCCCTTTCACATCTATTATAGCACTTCTCAACAGAAAAAGCAACAAATCAGAGGTAAAACTAGTAAACTTTCTATAATGATATGAGAAGAAGTCGCAAAAAGCACCGCACAGCAGATGCTGTACGGTGCTCGAATATCATATTTATATGGAAACGGGTTCTCAGTTCTGCGCAGTCTCGTCTGCCTTGCGGATCTGCGCGCGCTTGATCTTGCCGCCCAGTGTCTTCGGCAGCTCGTCCACGTACTCGATGATACGGGGGTACTTGTAGGGGGCTGTGGTGTGCTTTACGTGGTTTTGCAGTTCCTTGGTCAGCTCCGGACTGGGGGTATAGCCCTTTGCCAGAACAACGGTTGCCTTGACAACCTGTCCACGGATGGGATCCGGTGCAGCGGTGATGGCGCATTCAACGACTGCCGGATGCTCGATGAGGGCGCTTTCTACCTCGAACGGGCCGATGCGGTAGCCGGAGCACTTGATAACATCGTCATTGCGTCCTACGAACCAATAGTAGCCGTCCTTGTCACGTTCGAACACATCGTGGGGGCAGTAGCTGCCGCTGCCCAGAATCTCCCGTGTCATTTCGGGGTTCTGGTAGTATCCCACAAACAGACCGGTGGGCCATGCTTTTTTCAGGTTCTGCATTACCAGCGCACCGTGCTCGCCGTCCGGAGCCGGTGTGCCGTCGTCCCGCAACAGGGTAATGTTGTACAGCGGAGAGGGCTTGCCGGTAGAGCCGGGCTTGGGCGTGATCCACGGGAAGTTTGCCAGCAGAACGGTGCCCTCAGTCTGACCGAAGCCCTCCCGAATCTCCTTGCCGGTCAGCTTCTGCCACTGGTAGAATACCTCGGGGTTCAGCGGCTCGCCGGCGGTGGAGAAATTCTGGATGCTGGACAGGTCATAGGATGCCACGTCCTCCTGCAGCATAAAGCGGTACATGGTGGGCGGTGCGCAGAATGTGGTGAGTTTGTAGTCCTGCATTTTCTGGAGCAGATGAGTGGGGACGAACTTTGCCATGTCATAGGCGAAGATCACAGCACCGCAGATCCACTGGCCGTAGATTTTACCCCAGCCGAACTTTGCCCAGCCGGAATCGGAAACGCTCATGTGGAGCTTGTTCTCCTGTACCTGCTGCCAGTACTTTGCGGTGACGATGTGTCCCAGCGGGTGGGAGAAATCGTGCTGCACCATCTTCGGGTCGCCGGTGGTGCCGGAAGTGAAGTAGACGATCATGGTGTCGCTTACCTTGGTGGCAGCGTCGCCGGTAGGGCGTGCAAAGGTCTCCGGAAATGCGGCAACTTCCTCGTGGAAATTGCGCCAGCCCTCACGGCTCTTGCCCACGATGATCTTGTGCTGGATGCTGGGAACGGACGGCTGCGCATGGTCAACCTGTTCGATGACATAGCTGTCATCTACGCAGATCATGGTGTGGATCTTTGCGCTGTTTCCACGGTAGATCAGGTCTTTCTTTGCCAGCTGCAGCGAGCCGGGGATCAGGATTGCGCCGATCTTGTGCAGTGCCACAGCGCATACCCAGTACTCCCAGCGGCGGCGCAGGATCAGCATCACAACAGTGCCTTTCCGGATGCCAAGGCTTGTGAAGTAGTTGGCTGCCTGATTGGACAGGCGGGAGATGTCGGTGAAGGTGAAGGTGCGGTCGCCGCCCTCATCGTCGCACCAGACCAGAGCCTTCTTTTCCGGCTCCTGTTTTGCCCATTCGTCCACAATGTCAAATCCGAAGTTGAAGTCGGCCGGAACGTTGACACGGTAGTTGGCTTTGAAGTCCTCATAGCTGTCGAAATCGATACGTGGCAGGTATTTGTCGAGTAACATGAGCGAGTGCCTCTTTTCCTAAATTTAAGTTATTTTTCACGAAGCGGAATTTTTCCGCAGCTTTCTCAGTGAAAGAAGTTTCTGCTGCCGGCAAAAAAATGACAGCAGCTATTTTTTATTATACTATGTTCCCCTATTTTTGTCAAGAAAAAACCAGCGGTTTTCGGGAAAATCCATCGCAGCTTCCCGCAGAAGAAAAAATCCCCTGTGCTGCCGGATTTCTGCACAAAAATTTCGTATCCTTTCTCTGTTTTTCAGAAAAGACGGAAAAATTCCTGCATCAGACGGATTTCCCGCAAAACAGACGGCGTTTGGCTCTTGACAAACCGCAGAAAATCGGCTATAATAATACCATTATGAGCAGGCTGTGTGATAGCGTGGCGTTTGCCATGAGGAAAGTCCGAGCATCATAGGACGGGATAGCTGCTAACGGCAGCCGGAGGCGACTCTAGAGCTAGTGCAACAGAGAGATACCGCCGTACTTCGGTACGGTAAGGGTGGAAAGGTGCGGTAAGAGCGCACCAGAGTGCAGGAGACTGCACTGCTATGTAAACCTTATCCGATGCAACGCCTATTGGTACGCACTGCCGCAACATCGGTCCGGTGGGCAGCGGCGTAATGGCGGCTTGAACTGTGAGGCGACTTGCAGGCTAGATAAATTATCACACACGACAGAACTCGGCTTATAGGTCTGGTCATAAGGAGAAGCGCTGATTTCATCGGCGCTTTCTTTGTGTAATGAGGAGAACGACTTTCAGAGCAGGGAAATGTGCCGAGGGGAAACGGAGGAGCGCAAATGGATGCAGAAACTATGCTTTGGTATACAAAGCCGGCAGAAGATTTTGACCATGCACTGCCGATCGGAAACGGCAGAATCGGTGCCATGGTATTTGGCGGAACAGCAGACGAAGTGCTGAAACTCAACGAGGATTCTGTCTGGTCCGGCGGAAAGCGGAACCGGAACAATCCTGACGCACGGGAGGGGCTGGAAGAAGTCCGTGCTCTGCTGCGGGAGGAGAAAATTCAGGAGGCGGAGACCGTCGCATTTCAGAAGATGCAGGGCGTGACGCCCAATTCCCGCCACTACATGCCGCTGGGCGATCTGAATCTGCACATGGAATTTTCCGGCAAGGCAAAGCAGTACCAGCGTGCGCTGGATCTGGAAGAGGCGCTGGCAACGGTGCGCTTCACCGCAGACGATGTGACCTATGTGCGGGAGATGTTCGTGTCGGTGCCGGATCGGGTGCTGGTCATCCATATCGCAGCCAGCAAGCCCGGCATGATCTCCCTCCGTGCCAGTCTGGACGGACGGGATGACTACTACGACGACAATCGACCCTGCACCGACTATGAGAATATGATTCTCTACACCGGCGGCACCGGAAGCCGGGACGGCATTTTCTTTGCCGCTGCACTCACTGGCACCGCAGAGGGCGGAAGCATCCGGACGGTGGGCGGTTCGCTGGTGATTGCCAACGCCAATGAGGCAACGCTGCTTCTGAGCGTGGGAACCAGCTTCTATCACGGCGAGTCCTACGAAGATGCGGCAAAGCTGGATGCCTCTTATGCAGCGGATTGCAGCTATGAAGAACTGCTTTACCGCCATCTTTCGGACTATCAGGAGAAGTTCCGGCGGGTGCGCTTTACGCTGCCGGACAACAGTGAGGGCGGCAGTGCGCTGCCCACAGACGAGCGCCTGAAGCGGCTGCACGGAGATGAGGGCGACCACAAAGAGTGCAAGCTTCAGATCCACGACAGCAAGCTGGCAGTGCTGTACTTTAATTACGGCAGATACCTCATGCTCTCCGCCAGCCGTCCCGGAACACAGCCCATGAACCTGCAGGGAATCTGGAATCAGGACATGTGGCCGGCGTGGGGCTGCCGCTATACCATCAATATCAACACCCAGATGAACTACTGGCCGGCGGAGGTGTGCAATCTGTCGGAGTGCCACCTGCCGCTGTTCGACCTCATCGAGCGGATGCGCCCGTCCGGTCACGAAACGGCGCAGGCGATGTACGGCTGCCGTGGTTTTGTCTGCCACCACAACACCGACATCTGGGGCGACACCGCTCCGCAGGATCTGTGGATGCCGGCGACCATCTGGCCCATGGGGGCAGCATGGCTCTGCCTGCACATTTTCGAGCACTACGAGTTTACGCAGGATTTGGCGTTCCTCGACCAGCACTATGAGGCGATGCGGGAGGCTGCTCTGTTTTTCGTGGACTACCTCATTGAAAATGAAAACGGCGAACTGGTGACCTGTCCGTCCGTTTCGCCGGAAAATACCTATCAAACAGAGAGCGGCGCAAAGGGCAGCCTTTGCAGTGGGCCGACCATGGACACCGAGATTCTCCGTGTGCTGTTCCGTGATGTGATCCGGAGCAGTCAGCTGCTGGGACGGGACGAGGCATTTGCAGCACAGCTGGCGGAACTTCTGAAAAAACTGCCGCCGCTGAAAACTGGCAAGTACGGACAGATTCAGGAGTGGGCAAAGGATTATGAGGAAGTGGAGATCGGCCACCGCCACATCTCCCATCTGTTTGCTCTCTATCCGGCAGACCTCATCTCGCCCAACCACACGCCGGAGCTTGGCAAGGCAGCACGTGCCACCCTGATTCGCCGACTGATCCATGGCGGCGGACACACGGGCTGGAGCCGTGCCTGGATCATCAACATGTGGGCACGTCTGCTGGACAGCGGTATGGCATACGAGAACTTGCAGCAGCTGCTGGCGTGGTCTACCAATCCCAACCTGCTGGACTCCCATCCGCCGTTCCAGATCGACGGCAATTTCGGCGGTACGGCTGCCATTGCGGAATGCCTGCTGCAAAGCCACTGCGGAGAGATTCACCTTCTGCCGGCGCTGCCGGAGGCGTGGCCGGACGGCAGCATCTTCGGGCTGCGGGCAAGAGGCGGTTTTGAGGTGGACATCATCTGGCACGGCGGGAAACTGGAGTCGGCTTCGATTCGCTCGCTCTGCGGCAACCCCTGCACAGTTCGTGCTAATACGGTCATCAGCGTCAGCAGCGATGCCGGCTCGGTGGATGCCCGTGTGGACGGCACACTGCTCACATTCCCCACAGAGACTGGGGGTTCCTATCGCATCAGGGCGTGACCGTTCCCTTTGAATACAGGAGAAAAGAACATGAACAAATGGCGAATTTTCAGCGTGGCAGCGGCAGCGGCAATGCTGCTCACCGGCTGTGCAAAAATTGAACAGGACACCATGCCGGAACTGATCGCTGCCACGGAGACGACCCCGCTCGTTCCCGTGGCGACGGCCGCCGAACAGCCCTCCCACGAATCCGTGGCGCTGCAAGTGCCGGAGATCACACGGGAGGAGGCGGACATTACCCTGGAGGCGGAGGACGGTTCCATTCCCACGGGATGCTCCGTGTCCATCGTACCCCGTCTGGGATATTCCGGAACGGGCTACCTCAGCGGACTGAATGCGGAGAACGGGAGCACATTGGAGCTGGAGGCGGATATTCCGGCGACGCAGCACTATGACATTACTGTGGTGCTGGGTGCGGATACGCCGTCCACCTGCCGCATTCTCGCCAACGGCGAGCCGGTGTACACCCTGAAAGCTGAGGAGAACGAGAACTTTGTCCGTGCAACGGTACAGGGCATCTTCCTCTCCAAGGGCAAATGCAAGCTGGAAATCGAGCCGGTGAGCGGAATTGTGGATATCGACTGCGTGGAACTGGTGAACAACACCAGCCTGTACGATGAGGACGCTGCTATTTCGCAGACACCGGTGAATCCCCACGCCTCGGCATCTGCCAAAGCGCTGCTGAAATTCCTCGCAGACAGCTATGGCAGGAAGATCGTCACCGGACAGTACGTCTCGGACAGCACCAACAGGGAGCTGGAACAGATCTATCAGGTGACCGGCGCATATCCTCTCATCCGGTTTGCTGATATGCAGAACTATTCCCGCAACGGTGGAAACGCTGCGCAGGCGACCGCCGTGGAGGACAGTCTTGCATGGGCGCAGGAGGGCGGTATTGCGGGACTCTCATGGTACTGGAATGCTCCTGCCGGAAACGCCTCCATCTACGCCAAGGACACTACGTTCGATCTCTCCGCTGCCGTGACAGACAAGGACATTGCGACGGCGACAGATGCCCAGCTTTCGCAGATGGCGGCGTCCGGCGAGATCAGCGAGGGCTGCTATGCCATGATTCAGGACATCGACGCCGTTTCGGAACAGCTGAAAAAGCTGGCGGATGCGGATGTGCCTGTACTGTGGCGGCCGCTTATGGAGGCGGGCGGCGACTGGTTCTGGTGGGGGGCTTCCGGTGCGGATGCCTACCGCTGGCTGTGGGAACTGATGTACACCCGTATGACGGAGTACCACCAGCTGAACAACCTCCTCTGGATCTGGAACGGACAGAGCAGCAGCTATCAGGTGGACAAATCCCAGTACGATATCGCCTCGCTGGATGTCTATGTCAAGGACAAGACGGAGGCGTACGGCAGCCGGTACGAACAGTATGTGGCGCTGCGGAATATGACCGGCGGAAAACTTCTGGCGCTCAGCGAGTGCAGTACCGTCCCCGACATGAACGCCATGTTCCGTGACAATGCGGTGTGGTCGTTCTTCGGATTGTGGTATGCGCCGTATCTGGGCGAGTACACCAGCAACGATGCGCTGCTCTCGGTCTACCACTCGGAGGGCGCACTGGTGCGGGGCGATTATCAGCCCTAATCGCTGGATTCTATTTCTTTTGCCATAGATTTGAGGGAAGAACGTATTCCGGACGGAATGCGTTCTTTTTTTCTGCTTTCCTCCGAATTTTCTTTGGAAAATTTGTTTTTGGGAAAATCATTGTTTTCTTCCGAAAAACGCTTGACATTCCGCCGGATATTTCGTATAATGAACATATGAACAATCGTTCATATGAAAATATCAGGAGGAATTGTGATGAAAAAGGTATATCGTTTGGAGAATCTGGACTGCGCAAACTGCGCTGCAAAAATGGAGGCTGCCATTCAGAAGCTGGATGGCGTGCAGTCTGCTACTGTTAGCTTCATGACCCAGAAGCTGACGCTGGAGGCAGAGGAAGCAGACCTGTCGAAGGTGCTCAAGGAAGTGCAGAAGTGCATCCATCGGGTAGAGCCGGACTGCGATCTGATCGTCAGGTAAAGAACGGAGCAGAAGAGCGTCTGTTCCGTATTGTAAGAGAATGCGGAACGGGCGCTTTGTCTTTTTTTGCAGCATAACAGGCGAGGAGGAATCTGTATGACAAAAAGACAGCGAAACTTATTGGTGAAGATCATTGCGGGTGCGGTGCTGTTTGCCGTGGCCGTGGTGATAAAGCATGTGGTCGATCTGCCATGGTGGGGGGAACTGATTCTCTTTCTCGCTGTTTATGCGGAGGCGGGATGGGATGTCATCTATAAAGCCGGCCGGAACATCGCACATGGTCAGATTTTCGATGAGAATTTCCTGATGGCAGTGGCATCCGTGGCGGCGTTTGCCATCGGAGAATATCCCGAAGCAGTGGAGGTCATTCTGTTCTACCAGATCGGAACGTGGTTTGAACAGATGGCGGTGGGCCGTTCCCGGCAGGCAGTTTCGGATCTGCTGGATCTCTGTCCGGATGAGGCAACAGTGCTGCGGGACGGAAAGCCGGAAACCGTTCTGGTGGACGAGGTAGAAGTCGGCGAACACATTCTGGTGCGTGCCGGCGAGAAGATCCCGCTGGATGCCGTGGTATTTCAGGGACACACCACACTGGATACCGCTGCACTCACCGGAGAATCCATGCCGGCATCTGTCAAAGAGGGAGACGAGGTGTTCAGCGGCTGCGTGAACCTGAGCGGTGCCATTGAGCTGACTGTGACGAAACCGGCTTCGGAGTCCACAGCAGCAAAAATTATGGAGATGGTGGAGAGCTCCGCCTCCAGCAAGGCAAAGACCGAGCAGTTTATCACCAAGTTTGCACGCTACTATACCCCCTGTGTGGTCATCGCTGCGGTGATTCTGGCAGTGCTTCCCCCGCTGATTACCGGTCAGGCGTGGAGCGAGTGGATCTATCGTGCACTGACATTTCTGATTATCTCCTGCCCGTGCGCACTGGTCATTTCCGTTCCCCTCAGCTTTTTCGGCGGCATTGGCTGCGCCTCCAAACAGGGCATTTTGGTCAAGGGCAGCAACTATCTGGAGGCACTCTCCCATGCGGAAATTGTGGTCATGGATAAGACCGGCACACTGACAGAGGGCAAGTTCCATGTGACCCAGCAGAACGCCGTTGGCATCTCTGAGGCGGAGCAGCTGGAGCTGGCAGCACTGGCAGAGTCCGCTTCCAACCACCCCATCGGGCAGTCATTGCGTGAGGCATACGGAAAGGAACTGGACACCTCTCGTGTGCAGGACATTCAGGAATCCGCCGGCCATGGTGTTTCGGCGCTGGTGGACGGAAAGAAAGTGCTCGCCGGTAATGCAGCGTATTTGCAGGAGGCCGGGCTGGAACCGCTGGTGCCCCGGCAGACGGGCACGGCAGTGCATGTTGCCGTGGATGGCGTGTATGCCGGCTATCTGCTCATCGCCGATGCCGTCAAGCCGGATTCCGCCGAGGCAGTGCGGGAACTGCGCCGTTCCGGCATCGATTGTCTGGCAATGCTGACCGGTGACAGTGAATCGACGGCAAAGGCTGTGGGTGAGGTACTGCAGCTGGATGAGGTGCACGCAAAGTGCCTGCCGGCAGACAAGGTTTCCTATATGCAGCAGTATCGGGAGAAGCTGTCCAGCGGCAGAACACTGGTCTTTGTGGGTGACGGCATGAACGATGCGCCGGTGCTGGCACAGTCTGATGTGGGCGTTGCCATGGGCGGTCTTGGTTCGGACGCAGCGATTGCCGCTGCCGATCTGGTCATTCTGGACGATAAGCCCTCGAAGCTGGCGTTTGCCGTGCGAGTTGCCAGGAAGACCATGCGTCTGGCACGGGAAAACATTGTGTTCGCCTTGGGTGTGAAGGCAGTGATTCTGGTGCTGGGTGCCTGCGGTCTGGCCGGCATCGGCTGGGCGGTGTTCGCAGATGTTGGCGTTTCTGTGATCGCCATCCTGAACGCCACTCGTGCAATGCGGCAGAAGTAAAACGTGATGGAATAGAATCGTATGGATTCCGGAGCACCTGTGCGGGACGGCATGGGTGCTCTTTTTTGTGCTCGAAATGTGCGGTAGGGAGCAGTGGCGGGGTTGGTGTATCGAAATAGTGAGCGGAAATCGCTTTTAGCTGCATTGATTTGCGTATATCACTTTCTTATCTAATAAAAAAGTTCTCGTAACTTAAAAGAACATTGTTTTTGAGGAATCTGATTGACATTCGGCGGAAACTGTGGTATACTATACTAGTCGCCATGAGGAGACAGTAAATATCGCGGGATGGAGCAGCTCGGTAGCTCGTCGGGCTCATAACCCGAAGGTCGTCAGTTCAAATCTGGCTCCCGCAACCATTCATATGTACGCCTACTTCAAGGTCACAATCGCCGTTGGAGTGGGCGTATACTTTTACCATCGCCTTGCACACCTGCTTGGTGTCAGTATCCAGACGCTCCATGGCGTCCCGAAACAGCTGTACCAGCTTTTCCACGCTGACGGGGTTCTTTTCCCTGCCACGCCGGATGATGTCCTCCAGCTCTGATTTCCGCACACGCAGGCGCAGCATCTCCTCTTGCAGCTCCGGATAGTCGATGCCCTTGAGAATTGCTTTTGTGCCGTTTTCCAGCTGGAAGATGATATCTGCCAGCTCTTTCCGCTCTGCTTTCAGGTCGGCTGTTGCACCATTGATCTGACTGGCGATCTGCTGTGCCATCTGTTCATAGTCCAGATTGTCGAGGTACTGCCGCAGATTCTGCACCACAAACACTTCCAGCTCCTCTGCATTGATGTTCTGAGAGTGACACGTGTGATTCCGGTACTTGTTCCCGCAGCAGTAGTACCGTGTGGAATAGCCTCTGCTGTTTGTCGAGGTGTGTCCCACATAGCTGGCACCGCACTCCGTGCACTCGATCAGACCGGAGAGCAGGTAGCTCCGCTTCGCCTTGTTGCATGCCCGATGTTTCTTGTCATCCATACGCATTTGCACTGCCTCCCATGTATCTTTATCAATAATTGCCGGAATGCTGTCCTCGATACGGACGGCATTTTCGTTTGGCAGATTGCCGGCATACTTGCCCATGATCTTGTGATGGTATTTGCACCAGCTGTACACGCCGATATACCGTTCATTCCGGAGCAGGTAGTACAGGCTGTTTTTCCCCATGACCTTGCCACGCCGTCCACGGACTTCGCCAATGGCGCTGAGGATTTCGCCGTAGCTCTTGCCGGAAGCGTACATCCGGTAGATTTTCCGGACGATCTTTGCTTCTGCCGGATTGATGACATATCTGCCGTTTACGATTTCATAGCCGTAGTTTGGGGTACCGCCGAGGAACTGTCCGGTCTTCGCCTTGGTGGCGATGCTGTCCATGGACTTCTGCCGGCTGGTGAGGACGTGGTGCTGTCCCAGTCCCACGGTTATCAGTTCCGTCAGATAGTCCGCAGGGTTGAGGATATCGCCGATGTGATCTTCCACGGAAATGACCTGTACGCCCAGGACTGCCATTTGCTTCCGGAAACCGAACCAGTCGGAAACATCACGGCTGCCACGGCTGATGTCATAGATTACGACAGCGTCAAATTTCCGCAGCGCAGCGTCCTGACAGAGGGACTGGAACGCCGGTCGCTGGGTGTTGGTACCGCTCATTGCCTCGTCGGCGTAGCGGGCGGATACGGTGATGCCGTGAGAATCGCAGTATTCCTCGATCTTCCGCATCTGATAGGCGATGCTGCTGCTGGTCTGGTGTTCTGTGCTGTATCGTGCATAAGCTGCTGCCTGCATAAAAAAATTCCTCCTAGTACTTGCAATTTCAGAGGAAATATGCTACAATAGACCTTGTTTGGGAAGTCTATTATCGCAATAGTTTTTCCTCTTGCCGCTTCACGGTTGCCGCCGTGGGGCGGTTTTTTTATGTTGTTATGAATTCACGTGCAGCTGTTCTCTCAATGCGTCCTGCAAGGTCTGAGAAAAGTTCACGCCGTTTCGGATCGCCAGTTCGTTCAGCCACGCCGGAATGGTCAGCGTTTTCTTGACCGCCTTTTCAAAGTGCTTTTTGGCGTATTCCTCTACATCTACGGTCACCAGTGTGACAAACGCACTTTCATACGGCACACCGTCCGCAACGGCTTTCAGGTCGATTTCGTCTAACTTTGGAGCGTCCGGAACGGTTTCACCATCGTGTTTTGCGTCCCAGAGATAGCCCGCCAGACAATCCACCGCCATTTCCATGGCGTCCTGTTCGTTTTCACCGCAGGTCGCCACGTCCAATACCGGAAAGATGACAGAATAGCCGTTTTCCTCTTTGTAGAAACAAGCTGGATACATCGATAACATAATTATGACCTCCTTCGGATATGACATTTCAACCCACTCCTACGCAAGGAAGAAGACAGGATATGCAAAAGCAAGGGCTTATTTCAGCCCTGCCTGCTTGAAAATCGAATTCAAAGTGCCTTTTGGAATGTCGCCGCTGTGATGCGGTATCACGACAGTTCCTTTTTTCGTTGGGTGTTTATAACAGTAATGAGAACCTCTTGAATGGTCGTACACCCAGCCATCCGCTTTGATTCGTTTTTCAATTTCTTTGAATGTCATTCTCATCACCTCATGTACTTATTATACTATAAAATACGTGTTTTGTCAATACGTATTGAAAATTTAAATGTAAAATAATTATGTACAGTGTCGCTCTGCCGGTTTTGGCAGGGCGGCACTTTTCATTTTCTAAGAGTATCCACCTCCGTATCAGACATTTCGTGACCGTCACGCTGATCTGCTTTGGACATCTTTTCGATGATTTTTCGCCGTGCAGAGCTGCTGCACCGCAGACGTTCTCCGTTGCTGAGCCACAGGGCGTTTGCTTTCCAGTTGACTTCCGTCACGGCATCCGCATTGACCAGCAGGCTCCGTGAGATTTTCTCAAACTGGAAAAAGTGCGGCTGCTCTTGCAAGCCCGTCAGCGTCACGTGATAGACATTGTGGACAGTTCCGTCACGCATGTGCACGTAAACGTTCCTGTGGTACGATGCGATATACAGGATATCATTCACGGCGATATCTACCACGTCTGTAGCCGTGTGGAATCTGTAGTGCTGCCGTTTCGATGCGCATTTTTTGAGCAGGATTTCAACCTGTCGCTGCATCTCCCGCATTTCATACACTTTGTACAGATACGCATCCACGTTCAGCTGAACCGCAATGTTCCCGTGCCCCACATGGAACGACAGGAATGCAATCGTTGCCAGCGGATTGATGCCACGCACAGCCCGGACCAGCCTGTCGCCACGTGTTTCCGGAAGCTCGATGTCGATCACATAGACATCGTAATCATGCTTCGCCACGCACGCCAGAAAGCTCTCTGCGGTGGTGGTAGATGTGATGGCGCAAGAGATACCGTGCCGGTCGCAAACCGCTCGGAACGCCGCCTGTGCCTTGTCTGTGGACTCCGGCATATCGTCCACAAAGATGATGCTCACCATAGCTTATCGCCCTCTGATTAGGGTACGGCAAACCGGCGAAAATACGCATCTCCATTTTATGGACAAATTACCAGAAAACTGGGAAAAAGCATCGTTCGTCAGAAAAAACGGCGTTTTGGTCAGATATGTTTTGATTTTTGGATTATTTCGTGTTATTTTGATTGTGGAGATCAAGGACCATTCTTAGACGGATTTTTGATTTTCATTTTTTGCCTCCTCGGCTTCAATAAATTCTTTGATTAGGTTTCATCGTTCTTCTTTTTGTGTTCGTACACCTCCATGAGGGCTTTCATTAGTTTGTCCCGCCCTGCTTCGTCTGAGTAGCAAAATGCTGCGAGCAGGCTGCGCTGTGAGCTGTCAAGTCCTTGCTCATCTGCAAGCCTTTGGATGTAGTCAGAACGGCTTTCATCTCTTCCGAGCAGGCGATCTATTGATACATCATAAAAATCTGCAAGCTTTTGGATGACACCGATTTTCGGCTCACGTTCCCCAAATTCATAAGTAAGATAGGCTCGCTCTGAAATTCCTGTTTTTTCACAAAGTTCTCTTTTGGTAAGTCCACGTTCTTCTCTTATTTTTTTGAGATTGTCTTTAATCATGTGAATCACCTCCTTTTGTCTTCTATTATTATACGCACAATTGCGTATGTTGTCAATAGAATAATGCTGCACTTCTTTTCGAAATACGCATTTGTGCAATATCAACAGAAATAAGAATGCATATTTGTGTATGTTTTTTGAAAAAATATATTGACAGCAAACGCAAAAATGCGTATAATAATAACCGTAGCAAGCGCAAATGTGCGCACGCTAAAAAACGACTGAACACACAGGAGGGAGGTGAACGAAAATGGAAATCACAATAAAAGGCACAGAAAAAGAAATTGCCGGTCTTGTACTGGAACTACAAAACCGACAAAGTGTGGTGATTCATGAAAATAAAACGCCATCGAGTCTGACTGCCGAATCAATCTATGAGGCTTGCCGCAATTACCTCGCTAAAGAAAAAATGTCCTAGTTCTTACTTCTTCTGGGCTTTTTGTAACGGCTTTCCATCTTTATCTGTGAATGTTCCACGCTGCATTTTAATGATATCGACAATGCTTCCAATACCAAAAAAGCCAAGCGTCAGAAGATAAAGAATCCCGCTTTTTATCTTGCCGACATAGAAACGGTGCATCCCAGCAATTCCAAAAATTGTAAGCATAAGCAGAAGAAATGCAATTGGCGTGCTTTTACTACTCATTATCATCGAAGGATTTTCAGAGGATATGGGCGCAGTTGAACTATCAAAACTTTTGTTCTTTTTTCGATATGTCCCTTCATCAAACCCGATATATCGATCAGCGGCAATTTTAAAAGATCTGCCGCAGCTTTTACAAAGAAATTTTTGGTCGCCTGTTGGTGTGTGTCCGTTTCGAATAACATGCGTGGATCCGCATTTGTAACAAGTCATATATATCACCCCCTTCCCGTGCTTTCATTATACCATACCAGAGCAGGAAATACAACAGAAAGGAAGATAACATATGAAAAAGATTACAGTTACTTATACGATGGTCAAGCCTGACCGCAATGAGATCGCTGAAACTCAGATCACACTGCCGGTCAGCGATGTAGTCGCACAGCTGGTGGATGTTGGAACAGGACTCAGCGACAACATGGTGCGACGTGCGCTGGATCCAATCGCCAACTTGCAGGGCTACGTACTGGACAAGATCGAGGGCACCGAGCTGTTAGACGGCTAATCCTCCCGTCCCGAGCATGACGCAAAACCGCTCTCCAACATCCTCAAACTACCTTCCCAAGCGGCAGCCGTGGCTGGCTGTCGCAGATGGAGCGATGAGATCAACTCGGGTGCAACTCCTGAGCGCTCCGCAGATTATTTTACATGATAGAAAGGAGGTTTGAACATGGATGTAGCTTTTGCAAAAACAGTATCGTTGTATGATACTTGTATTCACTTCAATATCGATGTAGAGAAAATGGTATCATTCTTCGAAATTGTTTGTGGCCTTACCAAAGAGGAAGCAAGCGAAGTTCTTTACAAATCATCTGTCATCGCTGCTGCAAAGTGGATGGACAAGCTCAAAAAGGTTTAAACAAGGAGGAAAGCGAAGCATGAACGACAATTTGCAGGTCATTGAGACTAATAACCAGCGGGTACTGACCACTGCGCAAATTGCGGAGCGGTACGAAACAAGCACTGACTTGATTCAAAGAAACTTCAGCCGGAATAAGGAACGGTACACAGAGGGCAGGCATTATTATTGCTTGGTTGGTGATGCACTGAGAGAATTTAAGGCGACCGGACAAATTGACGTGTCGCCAAATCTCAATAAGTTTTACCTCTGGACGGAAAAAGGGGCGCTGCTTCATGCAAAGAGCCTGAACACCGACAAGGCGTGGGAAGCGTATGAAGTATTGGTGGACACCTATTTCAGCGTACATGGACTTCCGCAGCGTGACAGCTACATGATTGAAGATCCCGTGCTCCGTGCGCAGCGCTGGATTGAAGAGCAGAAAGAGAAACAGCAGCTTCTGACCACCGTTGCCGTGCAGAATCAGCAGATCGCAGAGCTGCAGCCCAAGGCAAGCTACTACGATGTGGTGCTGAACTGCAAGGACCTGATCTCCATCGGCAAGATCGCCAAGGACTACGGGTGGAGCGCCCAGAAGCTGAACGAGTATCTCCACCAGCACGGCGTGCAGTACAAGCAGGGCAAGACGTGGCTGCTGTATCAGAAGTATGCGGGCATGGGCTACACCAGCACCAAGACGCACACCTACCACGGCGATGATGGCACAGAGCACGCTGCCGACCCGCACACCTACTGGACACAAAAGGGACGGCTGTTCATCTATGACCTGTTGAAATCCGATGACATCTACCCGCTGATCGAGCGGGAAGCGGCGTAAAGGAGGTGTACACATGGCAAGTCCAAACATACGGGAAGTTCGTGTGAATCCGGAGATGCAGTTCACAACAGATGATCTGTTCCGGATGCTGTTCGGCGTGAACGTGCACGGCTTCGTGGAAGAGGTGCGAAATGATACCACCGGAAAATATGACTTCCTGCGGGAAGAAAAACCACAGGAAAAACAGCAGTGAACCCACCTGCAAAACCTGCTACTGGTACAGCCTCTGTCCGGAGCGGTCGAGGCTGTACCCGTGCAGGATATTCGAGGACACGAGAGGAGGCAGGACAGATGGACAAGCTGCACCTGTGTGGCGGAGCGCCCTCCAGACCGGCACAGCAGCTCCGGCGGAACGTCCGGCGCATGCTGTCAGAGGGATGGAGTCCGGCGGCGATCCGCCACGAGATACTGACCAGTCCCTGTACACAGAAAGAACAGAATAAGCTCCTGCGGGAGTTGCATATGGAGGTGAATGCGCCGTGAAGGTGATCGAAGATGTGCAGGACAAGTACGGCAACTACTGCATCATTTTCAAAAGCACGAATCTCAAAGCAATCCACGAATGGCTGTTCACGCACTACAGCGGAAACGGCTTCAAATTTGCAATCGTAATTGACCTGAGTATCGACTACGACTATGAAGAGCCGACAGAAACGCTGGTCTACTTTCTGGATGAGATCACAGAAGAAGTGCTGGATTATGCCGGATTGAAGCTTGCAATTGAAGAGAAAGCATGAAAGAGGAGGAAGAAACAATGGAAGAAAAGAAGAAACACATTGAGATCATCATTGACATGGACAAGGACAAGAACGCCCAAGAGGTACATTTGATTGCGCATAAGGTATCCGCAAGGGATTTGGTCAGCGGCTATGTTGCTGCCGCAGACAGTATCGCCGAAGCAATTGTCAGAAACGGCGGCGAAAGTAAGTCGCACGTAATCTCTTCGATGGCGCTTGCACTTTTCGCACTTAGTTACCAAAAGGAGGAAGAAACCAATGCATGAACCCATCAAAGTATGGCGCAGCGCCTACGAGCTGTACACGTGTAGTCTGGCAGCGCCGGAGGTAACCGGTACGCCCGCTTATGTGGTAGCGCTGGGCACGGCGACAGAGCAGGACGGCTCCTGCATCCCTGCGCCCCGCTGCAAGACGCTGGGCTACACCACCGCAGAGTGGTGCGGGCACTGGCATCAGAGCGTGCCGGACACCGTGCCAAAGGTCAGCGGCAGAGTCATCATGCGGGAGCTGCTCCACGAGATGCACCAGCGGATTTTCGGGAGGAATGTATGATGTACAATCCGGAAGCCCTCGCCGCCAACCTGTACGGCATGCGCAGCGCCGCAGGAATGTCCATCAGGGAGCTGGCGCAGCACGTCGACATTGCGCATGCGACCCTGTGGGGCATGGAGAACTGCTACTACCGCCAGCGCTGCCCCAATCTGTCCACCATCTGCGCCATTGCCGACTATTTCGGCGTGTCGCTGGACTGGCTCTGCGGCAGAGTCCGGACAGAAAAACCCCCGCACCGGCGGCAACCGATGACGGGGGCATGGAAAAAAAATTAACCACCACTATCATACCACAACAGAAAGGAAATGTCAAATGGAAATAAAATTGAAAGACAGCGAGATCGTTGCTGAACTGATCGAGAGCGTCCGGCATGACATCGAGATGCCGAAAGAAATCTGGAACAGGGGAATGGGACTTCTGATAAAATATCAGCGGCGTGAACAGCTGAGGGAAAAAGAACAAGACCACACTGAGGAGGCATGCCGCCGTGGATAACCAGAAAAATTGCTGCGTGAACTGCCGCATCACCAACGTCCCCCTGTACTTGGGGCTGGACGGCAGGCTGCACTGTGCCGACCATATTGGGCTGCTGGTGCAGGACACAGACAAGACACACGACAAGCCGGAACAGCCGGCAGAGGAGGTACATCATGGATAAACTGAGAATGCAGAAGAAAGAGCCTGCTGGCAGCGTGAACCTGCGGATGGAGCACATTGCACTGGTGGAGGAGATCGCACTGGAAACCGGACGCACCAAGACACAGGTACTGGGGGATATGGTTCAGTTCGCCTATGATCACATCGAGCTGTACGAGGAGGGAGAAGCATGAGCGTGAAGATCAACAGTCTGGAAATCGAAAACGTCAAGCGGATCAAGGCGGGAAAGCTGGAACCGTCTGCCAGCGGTCTGACTATCATCGGCGGCAACAACAATCAAGGGAAAACCTCTGTGCTGGATGCCATTGCGTGGGCACTGGGCGGCGACAAGTACAAGCCCACCGCTGCGGCAAGGGACGGGGCATACACCGATCCCATTCTCCATGTGGAGCTGTCCAACGGTCTGATCGTAGAGCGAAAGGGCAAGAACAGCAGTCTGAAAGTCATTGACCCCAACGGCAATAAGGCAGGGCAGCAGCTGCTGAACTCGTTTCTGTCTGCACTGGCACTGGATCTGCCCAAGTTCATGAACGCATCGGACAAAGAAAAAGCGGCGATCCTGCTGCAAATCATCGGTGTGGGCGAGCAGCTGGCAAAGATCGAATCCGAGGAAAGCCGGCTGTACAACCAGCGTACCGCCATCGGCAGAATCGCCGACCAGAAGCAGAAGTACGCCTCAGAGCTGCAGTGCTGGGAGAACGTGCCGAACACGCCGGTTTCCGCATCGGAGCTGATCGCACGGCAGCAGGAGATTCTGGCACGCAACGGCGAGAACCAGCGGAAACGGGAAAACGCTGCCCGGTATGCACAGGAGCTTGCCGCCGCACAAGCAGCTTATGACGCTGCCAAAAAGCAGCTGGAATTGGCAGAGCAGAACGCTGTGACTGCCCAGATGTCCGCACAGGATTTGCAGGACGAATCCACCGCCGAACTAGAAAAGAGCATTGCGGAGATCGATGCCATCAACATGAAGATTCGGGACAATCTGAACAAGGAACACGCCGAGGAAGAGGCAAAGACCTACCGGCAGGACTACGAGACACTGACGGAGCAGATCGCCGCACTGCGGCAGGAGAAACAGGACTTGCTGCAATCTGCCGACCTTCCGCTGGAAGGGCTGACAGTGGAAAACGGAACACTACAGTACCACGGCAAGCAGTGGGACAGCATGAGCGGCTCAGAGCAGCTGCGAGTGGCGGCTGCCATTGTGCGAAAGCTGAATCCGGACTGCGGCTTTGTGCTGCTGGACAAGCTGGAACAGATGGACAGCGTCACCTTGCAGGAGTTCGGGCAGTGGCTGGAACAAGAGGGCTTGCAGGCAATTGCCACCCGTGTGTCTACCGGGGACGAGTGCAGTGTCATCATTGAGGACGGCTATTCTGTGGACACCCGTCCGGCACAGCCGGTGCAGACCGAGCCGCTGACACCGCCGATCATTCAAAAAGCATGGACGAAAGGAGCGTTCTAAATGGAATTTCAGGAGACAAACGGCATTCAGACCGGTGCCGGCGTGAAACTGGTCATCTACGGACAGGAGGGCGTGGGAAAGACCTCTCTGGCGGCACAGCTGCCGGGAGCGGTGTTCCTGGACTGCGAGGGCAGCACCTCGAAGATGAACGTCCGGCGGCTGCCCAAGCCCACCAGCTGGGAGATGCTCCAGCAGGAAGTGGACTTCGTGCTGGAATCCCACGCCCAGCGGCAGTATCAGACCTTGTGCATCGACACCTTCGACTGGGCAGAACGCCTCGCCATTGCCCAGCTGTGCAGCAAGCATCAGGTCAACGGCATTGAGGGCTTCGGCTACGGCAAGGGCTGGGAGTACGAGGCGGAGGAGATCGGACGGTTTCTGGACAGTACAGAACGTCTTGTGCAGGCTGGTGTCAATGTGGCACTGCTCTGCCACGCCGTCACCCGAAAGGCGTCCCTGCCGGAGATCGACGCAGAGTTCGACCACTGGGAACTGAAACTGGGGAACAAGACCACCAACAAGATTGCACCGCTGCTGAAAGAGTGGTCAGACATCACCCTGTTTCTGGCGTTCCAGACCCACGTCATCGCCACCGACGACAAGGGCAAAAAGCACAAGGCGACTGCCTGCAACCGTGTGATGTACACCACGAAAACGGCGTGGTGGGATGCGAAAAACCGGTTCGGGCTGCCGGAAATGCTGCCCCTGGAATATGCGTCCATTGCGTCCGTCTTTGCGGCACCTGCACCAGCTGCCGCACCTGTTCCGAAAGCACAGCAGGTCATAGAAAAGGCACAGGCTGCCGGACTGCCCACGGAAAAGGATCTGGCGGAATCGGAGCTGCTGATTACCGCAGACGGACAGCTGCCAGAGCCCCGGCAGACCACCGAAGATGTCCAGACCCAGCACATTCTGGACGGCATCGCACCCCAGCTGGCACAGCTCATGGCAGCCGCACAGGTGCAGCCGTCGGAATTGCAGGCAGTAGTAGGCAGCAAGGGCTACTTCCCCGCAGATATGCCCGTGCAGAGCTATCCCCAGGACTTCGTGGAGGGCTGGTGCGTCCCGTGGTGGAAGAACATCGTGGAAATGATACAGCAGAACCGCAGCGTGCCGTTTTGACGCTGAAATGAAAACCTTCTCCGGATATTTTGTAAATTCTCATTCATAGTTGTACGTCTGCGTACAACTTTTGCCCGCAGAACCGCTACTTATAGAAGCACATGCTTCAAAACATGAGGGGCAACGCCCCGGAAAAAGAAAGGAAGATTCATATGACTGAGTACAACACCAACGCATCCGCACAGGGGCACGAACTGGGTTGGGATGACGAGATCCAGCAGGAGAGCAGCTTTATTCTGCTGCCGGAGGATGACTACCGCTTTACCGTGGAGAAGTTCGACCGTGCCAGACATGCCGGCAGCAAGAAAGTACCGCCCTGCAACAAGGCAATCGTCTACTTCCGGGTGTTCAGCCCGGACGGCAGCAGCATTCTCCTGCAGGAGAACCTGTTTCTGCACACAAAAATGGAATGGAAGCTGTCCGAGTTTTTCGCCAGCATCGGCATGAAACAGAAAGGGCAGGCGGCACAGATGAACTGGTCACAGGTGTGCGGCAAGTCCGGCGTGTGCCATGTGAAAATCCACACCTATGAAAAGCGGGACGGCGGCGGAACTGGACAGGCAAACCAGATCGACAAGCTGTACCCGTCCTACGATCAGCCCCAGACCGCTCAGAATGCCCCACAGCAGCCCTACACTGCACCCCAGTCCTCGTATCCGCAGAACAATGCACAGCCGTGGCAGCAGCCCCAGAACACCCCTCAGGGCAGCTGGAACAGGGGACAGTTTTAAGGAGTGAAACCCCTCAGTCACCTACGGTGACAGCTCCCCTGTTAGGGGAGCCAGTATGGAAAGGAGTACGATCATCATGCAAATGCGACCCTATCAGCAGGCGGCGAGAGAAGCCGTGCACCGGGAGTGGGACGAGGGCAGAAACCGGACGCTGCTGGTGCTGCCAACCGGGTGCGGCAAGACCATTGTCTTTGCCAAGATCACCGAGGACGAAGTCCGCAGCGGCAGCCGGGTGCTGATCCTGGCACACCGGGGCGAACTGCTCCAGCAGGCGGCGGACAAGCTGGAACGCACCTGCGGTCTGAAGTGTGCCGTGGAAAAGGCAGAGCAGACCTGTCTGGGAGAGTGGTATCGTGTCACGGTGGGCAGCGTTCAGACCCTCATGCGGCAGAAACGCCTTGCCCAGTTTCCGCCGGACTACTTCCAGACCATTATCATCGACGAGGCACACCACGCCATTTCCGGCAGCTATCAAGTGATACTGGATCACTTTTCCGATGCCCATGTGCTGGGCGTGACGGCAACGCCCGACCGGGGCGACAAGCAGAATCTGGGCAAGGTATTCGACAGTCTGGCGTATGAATACACTCTGCCCCAGGCCATTCACGAGGGATACCTAACGCCGATCCGGGCATTGACTGTGCCGGTGCAGATCGATTTTACCCATGTGGGGACGACTGCCGGAGATTACAAGCCAGGGGATATTGCCACGGCGTTAGATCCCTATCTGGAACAGATTGCCGCCGAAATGGCAAAGCACTGTGCCGACCGGAAGACGGTGGTGTTCCTGCCGCTGGTCAAAACCTCTCAGAAGTTTCGGGACATTCTCTGTCAGCACGGATTCCGGGCGGCAGAGGTCAACGGCGAATCCGACGACCGGGAACAGGTCTTGCAGGACTTTTCCGACGGCAAATACAACGTGCTGTGCAACAGTATGCTGCTCACCGAGGGCTGGGACTGTCCGGAGGTAGACTGCGTGGTGGTGCTGCGTTCGACCAAGGTCCGTGCCCTGTACTGTCAGATGGTTGGACGCGGCACACGGCTGGCAGAGGGGAAAGACCACCTTCTGCTGCTGGATTTTCTGTGGAACACGGAAAAGCACGAGCTGTGCCGTCCGGCGTGCCTCATCTGCGAGGACGAGGAAGTGCAGCAGAAAATGACACAGCAGCTGGAGCAGCAGCCCGGCGTGCCGGTGGACATCGAAGAAGCCGAAAGCAAAGCGTCCGAGGACGTGGTGGCAGACCGGGAGTCCAAGCTGGCGGAGCAGCTGGAATCCATGAAAAAGCGGAAGTCCAAGCTGGTAGACCCTTTGCAGTATGAGATGTCGATCCAGTCCCAGGATCTGACCGGCTATGTGCCGGCGTTCGGGTGGGAATCCAGTCCGCCGACGGACAGGCAGAAGAAAGACCTGGAGAAACGGGGCATCAACCCCGATGCGGTGGAGAGTGCCGGAAAGGCGGAACAGATTCTCCGCACAGTGGCACAGCGGCAGATCAGCGGACTGGCTACCCCGAAGCAGATACGCTGTCTGGAAAAGTACGGTTTTCTGCACGTGGGCGGCTGGTCCTTCGATGCGGCAAAGAATCTCATCAACCGCATTGCCGCAAACGGCTGGCGTGTGCCGCGGTCGATCACAGCGGCGGAGTTTGTGCCGGAGGTGCATGGATAAATGGATTACAAAGACGACAACTTAGACGAACTGCTGGACTACATCGACCCGGCAGCCCTGACCTATCAGGAGTGGTGCGGGGTGGGCATGGCACTGAAAGATTCCGGCTATGACTGTTCCCTCTGGGACAGCTGGTCACAGCGTGACACTGCCCGGTATCACAGCGGCGAGTGCGAAAAGAAATGGCGGTCTTTCGCCGGCTCAGAGCACCCGGTCACTGCCGGAACAATTGTACACATGGCACTGGAAAACGGCTATCGTCCCCAGAGTACCCCGAAAGAATCCAGAGCCCTCGGCTGGGATGATTACATCGGGGAGGACTATGTGGTCACCAGCCGGAAAGAGGCACAGGATATTCCCATTCCGGAGCCGCAGACGTGGAATCCGGCACAGGAGCTTTCCCGGTACATCGAAACCTTGTTTGAAGCAGAAGATTTCGTGGGCTATGTGACGGAAACGTGGCAGAACAAGGACGGCAAGTATCTGCCCACATCGGGCTGCTGCGACCGTACCGCCGGGCAGCTGCTGGAAGCACTGGGCAAGTGCGGCGGCGACATCGGGGCAGTCGTCGGGGACTACGCCGAAGAAGCCGGAGCGTGGATCCGGTTCAATCCCCTGGACGGCAAGGGCGGCAAAAACGAGAACGTCACGGAATACCGCTATGCACTGGTGGAATCGGACGTGCTGGACGTGGAACGGCAGAACGGCATTCTTCACGAAATGCAGCTGCCCATTGCCTGCCTTGTCTACAGCGGCGGCAAGAGCCTCCACGCCATTGTGCGTGTGGACGCTCCCAACTACGAAGAATACCGGAAACGGGTGGATTTCCTCTACGAAGTCTGCGACAAGAACGGCTTGAAGGTAGACCGCCAGAACCGGAACCCGTCCCGGCTCTCCCGTATGCCGGGTATCCTGCGGAACGGCAAAAAGCAGTTTCTGGTGGCGACCAACATCGGGCTGAGTTCGTGGGCGGAATGGAAAGACTACATCGACAGCGTCACCGATGATCTGCCGGAGTTTGAGAATATGGCGGAGATATGGGAGAATATGCCGGAATTATCACCGCCTTTGATTGAAAATGTACTGCGGCAGGGACACAAAATGCTGTTGGCTGGACCGTCGAAAGCTGGAAAATCTTTTGCACTGATTGAACTTTGCATTGCGATGGCAGAGGGGCGAAAGTGGATGGGTTGGCAATGCACCAAGGGAAAAGTGCTGTATGTCAACTTAGAACTGGACAAGGCTTCCTGTGACCACAGAATCCATGATGTTTATACTACTTTGCAGATACCTCCGGTCAATATTCGGAATATTGAGGTGTGGCATTTGCGTGGCGTAACCGAACCTATGGACAAACTTGCACCGAAATTGATTCGTCGGGCGAAAAAGCAAAACTTCATCGCCGTCATCATCGACCCCATTTACAAGGTCATCACCGGGGACGAGAACAGTGCCGATCAGATGGCACATTTCTGCAACCAGTTTGACAAGGTGTGCACCCAGCTGGGCTGTGCAGTGATCTACTGCCACCACCACAGCAAGGGGGCACAGGGCGGCAAGCGGAGCATGGATCGTGCCTCCGGCAGCGGCGTGTTTGCCCGTGATCCGGACGCACTCATTGACATGACGGAACTGGAACTGACGGACGAGATCCTCAAACAGGAGACCAACACGGCGATCTGCGAAGCCTGCATTGAAAAACTGCGGCAGCACGCTCCGGCAGTACTGGCAGATGCCGCACCGGACGAGTTGCTCAGCCATGTGGAATCCCTGAAGCTGTGCCGGGACAATCTGCCGCCGGCGGTGTACGAGGGTTTTCTCGGCGAGATCGAGGCGGTCAAACGGACGGTGCGGCAGCGAACCGCATGGCGGCTGGACGGCACGCTCCGGGAGTTCCCGAAGTTCGAGCCGAAGAACCTGTGGTTCCGGTATCCTGTCCACGTGGAGGATACCGTGGGCGTGCTGAAAGACTTGCAGGCAGAGAGTGAGATGCCGCCGCATCAGCGTGGGAACAAGAAGCGCGGAGAGAAAACCAAGGAAAACTATGCGGCACAGAAAGCCGACAAGAAGGCGGCACTGCTCAATGCGTTTCACGCCTGCAATATGGACGGGGCGGTGACGGTAGATGACATGGCAGAATACCTTGGAATCAGCCGCCGCACAGTCGAAAGACGAGTCAAGGAACATGATGAATTGACACTGGAAAATGGCGATATCAAGCTTGCTGAAAAAGGAAAATAATGGAACGACAAAAATTGCGACAACAGTGTATATATAATATATACTTGTCGCTGTCGCAACATTGACCGTCAATGACAACAAGTAACAAGAGTGCGAATGCACGGCACTCTTGTAACACTTGTCGTCTGACATTGACAAAAGCGAACCCGAAAGAACCAGAAATGGAGGTACGAACATGACAACATTTTTCCTGCCCATGCTGCCGCCGACCAGTACGCACCAGCAGGTGGGGCATACCATCGACAAGCAGGGACGACACCGGTTCTACCAGCGTGGGAACGGCGAGGCAGAGGCAAAGCTGACCGCCCATCTCATGAAGCACATTCCGGAGCAACCGTACAGCGGTGCGGTTCGTGTGGTGGTAAAGTGGTGCTATCCGGCGACTGGGAAACACCGCAGCGGCGAACCCTATACCAACAAGCCGGACGTGGACAACCTGTGCAAGGCACTGTTCGACATCATGACCCGGCTGCACTACTGGAACGATGACAAGCAGATCTACAGTGCAGTGGTGGAGAAGTTCTGGGCAGATGTGCCGGGGGTGTTTGTGGAGATCGAGGAGGCAGAGGAACATGAAACCAACTAGCATAGCCTACGCCGCAATCGGGCTGATCTGTTTTGTGGCAGGATTCCTGATTTGCGGGGTGGTGTGCAGATGAACACCAGAAAAGGAGTAAGACATGATAATCTCAAACCACATCGAGATGCAGGAACAGGCACTGCGTGACGAAGCGTATGGCATTGTGCGTGAGTGCATCGGGTGTGAGGAGGAGTGACACATGGTGCAAGAATGGATAAAAACATCTGAAAAAGTTCCGACAAGTAACGGCGAATATATCATCACCTATGTGTATTGGAATCTCGGCGAATTTTGTGGTACTGTGATTGTTGGCACAGCAGAATTTGACGGAATGCACTGGACGATACACGGCAGAAGTGCATACGACGCACTTATCGGTGAGCGGTATCCAGTGATTGTGCTGATGAATGGGAGAACACCTGCCGGCACCAAAATCGATGTTGTTGCATGGATGCCGCTACCGGAACCGTGCGAGTGTTAAACCGAGTGAAAAGACAAAACAAGGAGAACTGACACATGAAGAAAAGAATTATCGCAGCTGTAACTGCTGCATGC
>UMCI01065035.1_pt1 | contig 54840 bp, 40 predicted proteins | sample 1964211 | NCBI WGS metagenome assembly UMCI01 (sample SAMEA4835966, study PRJEB28245) | human gut metagenome | biome: gut microbiome; material: fecal sample | place: Denmark | collected 2008 | reverse complement strand
CGTCAGCGAGGTGGTTTATAGGACACTCAATCCAAGATGTCAACATAAAAAAATGAAAAAGTTTGAATTTTTTTTCCCATTTTGTGCAAAATTCCATTAACTCTTTGATAACATTGCAAAAAAAATCGTTATTTTTTTAAGGTTAATTTATTTCCAAATTTTTAACCTTATGTGCATTATTATGATTTTAATATACCATGATTAGGATTTTGAACAAGGTAGTAATTATGTTAAGAAACAGTATATTAGCTATAACTTTAGTAGCAGTTCTCAGCGGCTGTGCTTCGGATAAGCCGGTTTTGCACGGCGTGGACGGCAATGAGATTCCGCCGGCATTTGCACATTTTCCGGATGTTCCGTTCCCGGAAAAGGCTTATGTAGACTTGGATCAGACCAAGGCTCTGGGCAGCGGCGACAATTGGATCGGCAGTCTGGCTTTTGACTGTCCGTATAACGCCAGCAGCGTTTATGACTTCTATGTTTCTGAAATGCCGAAATTAAAGTGGCTTGAAGTTGCAACGGTACGGGCGCGAATCAGCCAAATGACCTATGTTCGCGACAACCGCGCCGTACAGATTCTTATTGAATCTGACGGTTCTGACAAGGCAAACGTAACGATTACGGCTATTCCGAATCAGAGTGGAATCGGGAAATAGAATCCGATAAATAAATATGGTGAGGATAAGGCATGGGATTTGAGTTTTTTACATTCGGCGGAAGCCAATTTTGGGCCGATGTATTCTTTTATCAAAAGTGGCGAATCCAGCGCAACTGTGTTTCCAAAAGCTATCGCCTGCTCGATTCCTGGGACATTGTCCGGCATCGCGGAACTTTTGAGGAGTGCCGGAAAGCTTTTGTTAATTATATAGACATTTATGAGCTGCCGCGGCAAAGCGGACCGATGATTGTGATGCTTCACGGATTTGGCGAAAACAAAAATATTTTCAAACCTTTGTGGCGCAAGGCTTTGGACCGGGGATACATGGCTGCTGCCGTCAACTATCCTTCCATGCAATGCAATATCGAATCGCATGTCCGCCAGTTGATTTTTTTGCTTAACAATATGGAAGACACCGAAGAAGTTTCGTTTGTTTCTTCCGGCGTCGGCGGAATCTTGCTGCGCAAGCTGTTCAGTATTAACGCTCCGTGGCAGCAAAAACTTCGAATCGGGCGAATCGTACAAGTCTGCCCGCCGAACCACGGCTGCCGTCTGATTCACAAATTGAGCCGAAATCCGCTGACGCGCTGGATATTCGGACCGATGACCGAAGAACTTTCGGAAGAAAACATTGCCAAGATTCCGGGATTTCCGCCGGAAGTCGAAGTCGGCATTATTTATTGCAGAATTCCCAATAAAGGTTTTTATGCCTGGCTGCCGGAACGAATCCGCAAGCTTTTGCCGGACAAAAACGAATCCAAACTTGCGGGAGCAACGGATTTTATTGAAATTTCCAACAGCCAACGAAACGTATTCAAAAACCGCAGTGTTGTCAGTGCGGTCATGAACTTTATCGATTTGGGGCGTTTTCGCTAAAAAATCAAGAAATTGTAACATATTGTTTAGAGTTTTTATGATAAAATAATTATAGTGACCACAAGGCCGAGGAACGATGAAAACGATTTTTGCAAATATTGCCATGCTGATTTTTATTGTGCTGGCTTACAAATTTAACTTATTTGCCATAATGGCGCATAAAGGCGCGCTGATATTTGCGATTGCGGCAGTCGCAATCATTTTCATCGCAGCGGTCAAGATTCTCGGAAATCCGCTCAGCCGCAAGGAAGGTGACCATGACAAAGATAAATAGAATTTTATTTCTGTTGGTTTGCGGATTGTTTTTGGCTGTTTCCGTACAGCCGGCTTGGGCAGAATATGAAACGGTCTGTCGTTCGGCTAACGAAGGTTGCCCCGAGGGGTGGACAGAAGCTTCAGGAACCGCCGGCGGGATTATAGGGGCGTTTCAGTGTGATTATTATTGCTGGAAATGCGATGATGCCTCAGATTGCGAGGCTACGCGCGGCGTCATGAAAGGCTGTACCCCGTTGCAGGTCAAGCTGAGAGAATCCAAAGAATGTATTTTCTGCCCGTTGTTCCAGTCTTTGTATACTGCAGTTCAAACGATGTCCAGACAAGCGTTCGACACCACCAAAGATGCCATCAGAAAAGTGATGTCGCTGGGGTTTGCCCTTTATATCGCTTTTTCGGTTTTGGGGCATGTCAGCTCAATGACCAAGCAAGACGCTCCCAAATTCTTGACCGGACTGTTGGTCAGCACCTGTAAATTTCTGGTAGCCTTTTTGCTGCTGATGAACAAAGACACCATTTATTACTACGTCATCAACCCCTTGCTGTCCACGGCACTGGATTTTGGCGGTGCAATGCTGTTTACGGCCGGAGATGCGATAAAAACGTGCAAAACCGACACCGCAGGGCTGAGCGGAACCGGAGATAAGGTGCTCCCCAATGAACTATATGTTACAATGGAGTGTTTTATTAAAGGAGTTCAGGCGGAAATTGCTTTTGCTCAGGCGGCCGGTTCCTCAATTATGTGTGTCGGGCGCAACGAAGCTTCCGGCGCTTTCGGCATTTGGGATTTCAGCATGGTATTTTCCGGGCTGGCTATTTATCTCTGCGCGTTGCTGCTTTCTTTTGCCTTTGGTTTTTATCTTATCGACTCCGTAGTTATGCTCGGCGTTTTGGGCGCATTGATGACGTTCTTTATTGCCTGCTGGCCGTTTAAGATGACCGGCGGTTATACCGGCAAGGGTTTCAATATGTTCATGAACATCTTTTTCACCTTTATCTTTATGGGCATTGTGGTCAGCATCAACACCCAGCTGATTAAGGCTTCGCTCAGCACCGGCGGGTTGGAAAATATTGAAGACGTTTTATCTGGCGGCAATATTAAGGATTCCAAACAAATTTTGGATATTAACGGCGCAGGTTTTCTGATTATTTTATGTTGTTGTTTCTTCGGCTTCAAATTTTCGGCCAAAACCGCTCAACTGGCGGGCAGCATGGCCGGCGGCGGCGGTATCGATATCGGCGCCAAACTGGGCGGCCTGCTGACCAGCGGCGCCGTCAATAGTGCAATGAGAGTCGGAAAATCCGCGACAGCCCCGATTACGGCCAAGGCCAAACAAGCCGGAAATGCGGTTCTGAACGGAACGGCCACGGCTCTTGCACATCCGTTCAAAAGCGCACGAAAACTCGGCGGCGTTGTCAACAAAAAATTCGGACAGGCTCAAAAAGCTGCCGGCGTAACACAGGGAATCGCAGGAAACCTGGCGATGGCAGCCGGTATAAAAGGCGGCGAAGATTTAATTAAGAAAGGCGAAGGGCTGTATAATAAAGGACAGGCGCGTACCGAACGCGGACAAGCCCGAATCGACAAAGAAAATGCCGGTATTTACGGAAGCCAGAATACTGCGGAAAATCCCAATGACAACGGCAGCAATCAAAATACCGGAGGAAACGGGACAGATACTGCCGATAGCAATACGGCACAGCGGGTAGCGCAGTTAGAACAACAGATTGCCCAGTTGGAGCAGCAACTGGCCGCTTTGGAACAAGACCGCAATGCCACGGAGGCGCAGAAAACAGAACTTGCCAATAAGCTTGCACAAGCCCGGCAAGAACTGGGCAACGAACAGGCCCGTTTGGAAACGGAAACGCAAAGCTCAAGGGGAAGCGGCAGCGTAGGAGACAGCACCGGCGGCGGACGACAATATGATGCCGGGGATTATGTCGACGCCCAAGAAGCGCAGAGCTCACGTCAGGTCATGACACAAGCTATGAATGACTACAGCGAAGCAAAATCAGAAAACCTTCAGGATATGGCCGAATGGCAGAGGGCACTGGCAGCCCAGGACGCAGCCAACGAACAACTGCAACAGGCTTTGGCTCAAGCCCAGTCGGCTGCCGGAACACCGCAAGAGGCCGATGCCCGCAAGAATGCCGAAACGGCGCAACAGACGTTTGAGCAATCTGTCAAAAACACCGCAGCCCAAAGATCAAAAGTGACAACTTCAAGAGGGAAAATGTCACAGGCTGCCGTTTCTTATCACATAAGCAAATCAAAGGTCGAAGCCAACGGCAAGGGAGAGCGCTTTAACGAACAAAAAGCCCGTGATTATGCTCAGGCCAACATCGACAAGGTCATGGCACAAATTGATAAAATTGCAGCGGCAGGACCGCGCAGTTAACCGGAGAGACTAATGTTTAAGCGGGCAAACATATTCAGAATCCTGAGGCTGGCGGCCGTATTGCTGCCGCTGTTGTTTGTCCTTGCGGCTTGTACCGGCGAAGACGGCCCGGTCAATGCTTCAAACAAAACCGACGTCGAGTTAGCGGAAGAACATACCAAAGGCGACATCAGCTGGGTCGACAAAGAAGGAAACGAACGGCACGGCGGGTGTTGGCAGGACAAAATCCTGACAACGCTCTATGAAGCGATGGGCACAATGGCCATGGGGCTTTATGAAGACATTACCAAAGGGGCTCTGGCTCTGGAAATGGTCGGGTTCGGCATTTGGTTCATGCTGCGGCTGATGCGTTTTGTGAGTTCGATTACGCCGGAAAACTCCGGGGAAGTTTGGAACGAGGTTTTCAAAAAAATATTTCTGTGCCTGTTTTGCGGCATTTTGGCATCTTCAACAACCGGAACATTATATGTTCTCAATACGTTTATTTTCCCGATTTACAACGCTTTTCTGGAATTCGGCGGCGAGATTCTCAATACCATCGGGCAGGATCAGCTCAATCCGGACATGAATGTGGACCTGTGGGTTCTTAACTTTAAGCTATCCGTCGCAAAACCGACTTTGTGCCTGCCGGCGGCCGGCGCCAACGAAGCCACTTTGGAGGGCTTCCCGGAAGGGCCGCTCAAAATGATGAACTGCATGATTTGTGCCCTTAACGAGCGGCTTTCCATCGGCAATTACATTTCTTTCCGCATTATGCGTTCGGGCAGTTTTTGGATGATTGTCAACGGCCTTATCCTGCTGGTTACTTTTATGATCATCAAGCTCAGCTTTGTTTTCTATTTGGTGGACAACGTTTTCAAATTTGCCGTTATTGTGGTTATGCTGCCGATTTTGGTTTTGTTTTATCCGTTCCAGAAAAAGTGGGCTATTTTCGGCGTCAAAACCATTTTGTCTTCCGCTGCTTTTATGATGGGAATTTCGATTATGATTGCCATCTCCATGAAAGCGCTGTTTGAAATCATTGCCCAACATCCGGAAATATTCAGCCCAGGAACCGCTGCGGCAGGACAAGCAGCTCAAAATGCGGGCAAAGCGGCCGAAAAAGCCATGGACAGTTTCAGCGGCGTCTTTCTGGCAATCTTGCTGCTGGCATTTATGATTGTTTCAACCATTAAAGTTGCCAAAGAGGTAACCTCGGCAATGGTTGACGTAAAAGTTGATGACGGCTTCCAGCAAAAACTGCTCGGCATCGGCCTGATGATTGCGGGCTGGTTTACCGGCGGTGCGGCGAAAGCCTTGGGCAAGGTCGCCTGGATGCAGAAGATGAACGAAAAATACCAGAAAAGTTATGTCGGCAGGGCAATCAAAAGGACAAGGCAAGTTCATTCTGCCGTTTCCAAAAAACTTAACAAATGGGCGGGGAGGCAGTAATGCAGACTTTCCGACACAAAATATTTTCCTGTTTGTATCCGGCTCTGTCGGCATTGGGCGCGGCAGTTTTGCTGGTGTTTTTATTTACGGATACGGCGGCGGCGGCAGAATGCAAGTCTATGGCGGAATATCAGAAAGAGTTTCAAGACTGCTTTTCCTGCATTACGATTAAGGTTTTGCTGGAAGCATTCATGACTGCGGGAGCCATGACTTATGAAGTATCCCAAAACGCCGGAAAAATTCTGCTGTCCGTGGGTTCGCTGTTGTGGGTGGCCTTTTTTGTCATTACCCGCATTTCTTCCCTGACCAATCCGGAAGCACCCAAAATGATGAGCGAACTGTTAAAATTTGCGTTCAAGGTTCTGGCGGCCTATGTTATGTTGAACGCCGGGATTGCCGTTCTGATTGACTATTTTATCAATCCGATTCTGGCGGCCGGGGCGGATCTGGCCAACCAATATCTCTCTTTCGGCCTGCCGGCACCAGACAGCGGGGCAACCAATGTATATACTTATAACGGCCCGGACGACATTATTGATCCGGCGGTTTTGGATAAAATCTTGGCCTTTACGGAAGGAATAAGCAAAAAAGTGGCAACCAACATGGTTCTCGGCAACGGGTTAATGTGTCATTCCCTTGATGCCCTGAGCGTTGCCGGTTTCCGAATCATCGACCTGTGGCTGTGGCTTTGCGGCGCCGCAATCTGGTTTGTCGGATTTCTGCTGACAATCTTCGTCAGCTTTTATCTGCTGGACATTACTTTCAAAATCGGGTTTGCCGTCATTATGTTGCCGCTGGCAATCGGGCTTTGGCCGTTTAAGCCGACGACCGGCCGGGTTGGCGCCTGTTTCAGCATTATCCTGAAAGCGGCAGCAACGTATGCGTTTTTGGCCATTTGCGCAACCTTGGCGATTATTCTGGTTGATGCGGTTTTAGATGTGGAAAAGTTTTTCGATTATATTAAAGACGATAAAACAACCGAAATTTCTGAAATGTTTTCCATTACCGGCGACACATTCTTGGTTTTCTGTATTGCCTTTATTTATGCAATCAAGCTTATCGGCAAAAATCAGCAGTTGGTCAACAAGTTCTTCCCCGACCGGATATTCGGAGACATTGCCCCGCTGCACGAGAAGATGACCGGGATGGCCAGCATGGTTCAGGGGCAGGCGATGAAGCCGGTCGGATTGGCCCGGGACATTGCGACGCATCAAACCGGCAGGGCGATTGCAGGAATCGGAAAAGGTATCGGAAAAGGAGCCATGGCCGGCGGAAAGTTTATCGGAGGAAAGGCGATGAGCGCATACGGCAAGCTCAAAGCCGGGAATTTGGCAAAAATGGCAAAAACAAAATAGCAGGCGGCAAAAGATGAAACTTGAGGCAAAAAATATCGCAAACAAAATCGGCAGAAATTTTCTGCCGGCCGTGTTGTTGCTGTCTGCTGCATTTTTGTTTACCAAACCGGCTTCTGCATACCGGACTGACAGCAATCCGGCGGCGCCGGCCGATACAAACCATGCCAATGCCACCTGCCCGACAGCGGGCCTGTCTGACAAACAGTACGACGAAAGCAAATGCACCACCGACAGCAAATGCGATGCCAGTTCGTCTTGCGTCGACGCTTCGCCGATTGGCAGCGTCAATCGCGTTTCCGATCCGTTCGGTTATCGCATCCATCCAATCACCGGCAAAGGTACCGGACATAAAGGTGTCGACTATGCGGCAACGGCCGGAACGCCGATTTATGCTGCGGCAGACGGTATTATTATTGAAAAACGGTATCAATACAGCGCCTCAAGCGGGACAGGATACGGAAACCTGATTAAATTACAGGCTGACAATCCTCAAGGAACAACTGTCCTCTATGCCCATATGGCCTGCTTTGCAGCGGGCATTACGGCCGGAACCCATGTTAAAAAAGGACAGATTATCGGTTTTGTCGGAAACACCGGCGGTTCAACCGGCGCACATCTGCACTATGAAGTTCAGAAAAACGGCGTGGCTGTTGATCCGTTCGGCGACGATGCTTCCAGCGTTGTCTGCACCCCTGACGACCGGATTGCGGAGATGAACGAAAATGCCGTCGCCGGCGGCCGGGGCACGGCGAGCGACGGCGGCGGATATAATTCTACTGACGAAAAGGCAGACGTCGGCACCGGCGGCGGAGGAGGCAGCGGCGGCAGCGCGCGTCCCAATCTGGAAGAGTTGACCGGCGTGGTCGGCAACATCGACTCCCCGGCAAACGACGGACATAAAGACCGTGACTGCCTGCCCAGCGTTCTGAAACAGAGAATTCAAACCTGCCTGTTTTGCAATCTGTTCCGGGCGGCATTTTTAACGGCAAGCAATATCGCTCAGAAATCTTTTGAAACTCTGGCGCCGTGGGTAACCATTTTGATATCGGTTGCTTTTGCGGTCTGGATGGCAATAAAGGTTTTGTCCCATGTTTCGGCGATGGAAAGCAAAGATGCGCCGACGCTTATCAAAACGCTTTTAAATCAGACCTTTATATTTATCATTGTTTATATTTTCCTGACCAGCGATTCCAACTATTTTATGAAAATGGCCATGGAACCGATTTTCAACACCGGGTTTAAGCTGGCGCAACTGGTCATGCAGAGTTCCGTCGAATGTACCGACACTTATAATCTGAGCGGCGAGATGAATGAAGGCGGCCTGCCCGCCTCAATGGGTATCAGCATTTTGTGTACGATTGCCGCCATTCAAGACCGGATTATGGATGTGCTGGTGGTGGGTTCTTCTTCTATCTGCGTAGCCTTCTTTGTTGAATATTACACGTTTTTGCACCTTCCCCACCCGGCTTATCTGCTTTCGGGAATCGGCATGTGGGTTTCGGGGCTTTTGCTGTTGGTTATTTTCCCGTTTCTGATGCTGGACGCCGTTTTGCAGCTTGCCGTCGCCTGCGCGCTGCTGCCGGCGGCAATCGGGGCTTATACGTTCAAATCAACCCGAAGTTACGTGATTAAGGTTTGGGAATCGTTTATCAGCGCCATGTTCCACTTTGTCTTTCTGACTATCATCATGATGATATTGATTACGGCGATTGAAAACAGCATCGGCGAAGCATTGGGCGCTTTGGACAAGGTAACGGATCAGGGATTGTGGCAGACGGCGCTTACCGATCTCAGCTGGACGGGAGTTTTGTTTTTGCAAATCGTTTTTGTACTGCTGCTCGGCTGGGCAGTGCTCGGCCAGATTTCGCAATTTGCGAGACGGTTTGCTTCCAGCGTTTCCAACACCAACATCGGCACGACAATCGGCACCCTGGCAGCCAGCGGTGCCAAAAACGCCACCAGCAGAGTTATCGCTCCGGCGGCAAGCGCCATTAACAGCAAATTGGGATTAGGAGCTTTGGGCGGTGCCATCGGACGGCAATATGACGCAGCCAAGAAAAGCATCAGCCAACATTCGCAGACTGTCCGCGCCAACAAATTTACATCCGGCGGCTTCAAAAACAAGGCCAATTATTCCGAAAGTATCGACAGCGACGGCAACACGACCTACAGTTATCAGGAGCGTTCCGGACTGTTACGGCGCAAGCAGGAGAAATCCGTCACCATTGACAAGCAGGGCCAGATTATTGCCGACAACACAGGAGGACAGCGCATTGCGGGCGGAACCAGCCGGACGGAAAAACATGGCCCGATTGAGCTAAAAAGCGTCACCAACGCCGCCGGGCGGGAGGTTAAACGGGATATCAGGATTACCGACAAAGAAATGTCTGGTATCGTACAGGCAGACGGAAAAATTAACATGCAAGCTGCCAGCGCCCTGCGCAATGTTCCGGGAATCGATCCCAAACTTGCCGGCGAGGCGATGATGATGACGGTAATGCAACAGCGAATGCCCGACGTCATGAGCCGGCTGAACATTCTCAACAACATGGAAAGCCAAGGCGAAATTACTAACGGCTCCGACGGTTCGCTGACCATGACCAAAGTTGAAAAAGACGGAACAACCCATAATTTCAGCATGCGGGTTGACCAGGAAAGCGGACAGATTATTACTGTTTATGAAAAACAGGGCAAAGCCAACAGCAAAGGCATCAGAGAATCAACGGTTATGTTCAGCAACGGCGTTGTCAACAGCGTACAAGAGCGGAAACTGGCGGCAGACGGAACCGTTGTTCCGAAAAGCGAAAAGAAGCCGCGTTTCGGCATTAACAGTTATTATACGCAGGGGCATCTGCGGAGCGCTATTGATTACAAAGGGCGGCTGGCAGACTTTATGCCTAAGGAATCCATCGCGTTTGCCGGAATGTCAGCCGAACAGGTAGAAGCAATAAAAAAACATTATAAGGAAAATCCCGGAGACAGGGGAAATCCGGAAGAATTTATCAAAAATAAAAAAGACAATATGTTAGGGCGTCTGGGAAGCTATCTGCGAAACCAAGGCGAAGCCATCCTGACTGAGGACAGCGAATTTATCGGCCTTTCGGAAGAAGAAATAGAGACGATAAAAAAACAACGGCGGGGGGATTATTAGACACTCCGCAAAGAAACGGCGGCAACGATTTCGATAATTGTACACAATTTGGCTTTTTTTGTACTATTTTCTTGATTTTTTCAGATTTGTGATATTAATATGCATATAGTTAGGTTACAAATGTCTTAATTTATCAAGAGGATAATTAAATGGAAGAAATTATTTTCCCCAATCAAATCAGAATGTACCGCCGGCTGAGAGGGCGCTCCATGCAAGAGCTTGCCGACCATTTGTCTGTCAGCCTGTCCGCAATTTCTAAAATTGAAAAAGGGTACCGCCGGGTTGATCAGGAACAGTTGGTTCGCGTAGCCGAATTTTTGGACTGCCCGTTGCAGGATTTGTTTGTCAATGAGCAAAACTCCCAGCAGGAAATCGTTCAGGCTTGGCGGAGAGAGCAGGAAAGAAGAAACAAAATCAACGAAAAAACCGGCTTGAAAACTCTTGGTGCCGGGTTAAGACAAATCAGAAACGACAAGAATCTGACCCTGATTGAGGTGGCGGAAAGTGCTGATATGACATTGTCTGTTTATCATCGCATCGAGATGGGGCAACGCGAAGTTTCCGACAAAGAATTCAAGAACATTGCCAAAGCGCTCAACCTTTCTCCCGATGAGTTGAAAGAAAGCATCAAGTCTCTGGAAGACAAGGGATTGCTTGATGAAATTATTCAGCGTAACGACGCCAAATACAAGCTGTTGTCGTCTCCGCGCGGTGCCATTTCGACCTTTACGACGCCGTCGCAAGACGCTTTGAAAATGTCGGTTTACGGCGTTGCCGGAAAGAACGGCGACATTTTGGTCGATTTTGATCAGGAAACCAAGAAAGTTCAGCGGCCGCCGCATCTTTACAACAAGAAAGATGCCTATGCGCTCAATTTGTGCACACGCCGCCTGGGCAGCCTGCTGCCGACCCGTTCGATATTGTTTGTCGATCCGCAGGAAGTTGTCAGCGTCGGAGATATTGCCGTATTTTACACCAATGAAGAAGAAGCCAAGATCGTCAGCATTCGCGAAGATGAAAACGGCGCTTTGTACGGACTGCGTTGGAATCCCGATGAACGTATCGAAATCGGAAACGATGATTTGATAAACGTTCACAAGGTTGTGGCGATTTATCTCTAAACTTTGATATTTTTACCATCTCCGCCTCGGGCACAAGGCGGAGATTTTTTTTTGTGGACAACTCAAAAAGCCGCTCGGTTATTTCTTAAATATCCGTATTTTATTAACCTGAAATTTACAAGATTTATGCTATGATGCGAATAATAGGCGAAGTGTCGGTAAAAACTGCGGAAAAAAACATTGGCTGAGGAATTGAAAGAAGCTTCCGATATCAAAAAGCTGATCGGAAAAAACAAAGGCGAAGAAGACCCTATTCTCGTCGCTCAGCGTTTTTTAAATATTTTCCGCCAGCTGCATATTTTTGACCAACAGCGACGCGAAGAATTTAATTCCATGATTTTGGCTCTGCCGCCGGAAATTCGCGGCACTTTCGGCGTTCTTCCCGGCGGTTCGGTTTTGCAGGAATATGTTGACGAACTGGAAATCAGCAAAGGAATGGCCAAAAGCAGCGGTACCGTTCCGCAACCGAAGTCTTTGGTTCAACCTGCGGCCGGAGAAACAAAAGACTCACCGTTATCGCGGATAAAAAATACCCCGCAGCCTCAGGCGGCTGCCGTTGCGCCCCAGGTTATTACCGGAGAAGCCAAAATAGTGGCTGACGCCAGTTTTGCCCAAGTCCTTTCCCAATCGGTTTCCAGCGCGCTGATGGCTGCCAGCGCTTCGCAGAGTTCCAATTTGGAACAGGTGCTTAACACCCTGAAAGACAGCAGCGGCGGCAGCGGCAAAATCGTTCCCGACGAAAAATTTGCCGCCTCGATGGCTCAAGCTTTTTCGCAGGCATTGCAATTTTCGGATGCCAGCAAAAAAGCGGATATTCAGGAACTGATTAAAGCGGTTCGAGAAAGCAGAAAAATCGAATTTCCGGAAGGGTTTTCTTTTGGAAACGCACCGACAGCGGCGGCACCGGCAATCGTTAACGAAACGTCTTTTGCCAAAAACATTGCCGAAGCCATCACTAAAGTCCTCAAGCCGGGGACGGTTCCTCAAACTGCCGCTTCTGCCGCATCGGACGCGGACATGAAAGAATTGATCAAGGCCGTCCGCGAAAGCAATGGCATTGATGTTGAGGCGCTGTCAAAAGCTTTGGTTTCGGGTCTGAAACCGCTGCTTTCCAATATCGGCGGACATGCTTCCGAAAAGCAGCAGATTAAAGTTTCCGCCGACGAGAATTTTTCGGAAATCATTACCAGCGCCCTAACCAAGACTTTTGAAATTTCGGAGAAAAAACGCCAAGAACAGACTGAACGGCTGATCAGCGGCTTTCAAGACGTTATGCGCAAGGACAAGGCCGAGAAACTGATTGCCGACTTTCAAAAAGTTTTGCAGACCAATCCGCCGGCGGACGGCAGCGCTCCGATTGCGGCTCCGGTATTTGCTTCCGGCGCTTTCAGCGGCGGCAGCGAACAGTTTGAAAAAATCACGCAGGAATTTACCAAAACGCTGCGCAGCCTGAATGACAGCCGGAAATCCGAAAGCCGCGAAATCGCCCAAGCCATTAAGGAAACACAAAAAGAGCTGCTCAAGCTTCTGACACAGCAAAATAACAAAGATGCCGGCAAAGACAAAAAACGCGAAGCACAGCAACCGCAATCGGCAGAGATGATTAACGAAATCATCACCAAGGTCGCACAGGCGCAATCCAATATCTTCCAGGAACTGGCCAAGCAGCAGACCAGCGAGCTTTCGACCATTATATCGTTGGCGCTCAAAGAAAGTCAGAAATCTTCTGTGGAAACGATTGTCGATACGTTTAAAAGACTGCAGGAAAACAACATTCAGGTTAATTTTCCGGTTTATCAGGCCATACCGCAGGAAAGCGGCCGCAGCCCGACGCGCAAAAGGAAAAAATTCGCCATAACGGAACCGTCGACGGCAACGGAAGACGACGATTTTGATGAGCCGGTTCTGCGCAGCGGCAAGTCTTACATTCAAAAATCGGTTGAAGCCTCGCTGAAAAAAGAAGAAAGCCAGCCGCAGGAATTTTCCGCAGCGGCCTCGACCCGGGACACGCAGCAGGATGTTGCCGAATACATTAAATCGGAATTTGAACCGCTGCCGCTTGATGAGCCGGAAAAAATTTCCGGCTCGGACTGGGGGTTTGCAACAGAAGAACCGGCTGCCGCCCTCTCCTCTTCTGAGGAAGCCATACAAGCTGACATTTCACCGGTCGACGCCCCCTCAACGGAAAATGGAGAAACCAGTCAAGCTTCCGATGAAGAGTGGGAATGGGAATACGAGGAAGCTCCCGCCGAAAGCGATACCGACGGTGTTGAGGGTCAGGATTGGGAATGGGAGTACGAAGACGGCGGCGATGCCCAGGGGCTTGAAGGGCAAGATTGGGAGTGGGAATACGAAGACGGTTCTCAAGATGACCTGCAAGGCGTTGAAGGCGAAGACTGGGAATGGGAATATGAGGAGGAAGACGACACGGAATCCGATACTTCTCCGGCGCTTGCCGCTTCCGGCACCGCGAAGGAGGCTTCGGAAGCTGATAATCCGCCTCCTCCGGAAGCCGAGGGCAACGATACTTCCGAAACACCGGCTGAAACAGAGGCCGAACAGCCGCCTGCCGCCCAAGGCATGAGCAGCGCAGCCCTGCTGGCAGCTGTTAAGGCTCAGAAAACGCCGCCAATCAAAATGGAAGCCCCGGAAATCGTCATTGCCGAGCTGAGAAACAACAAAAACAAGACCGACCCCTATTTAAGCAGCAATATCGGCGTATGATAACCTAAAAAGTGATTTACAAAGCCGTTTTGCTAAATTAAATTAAAGTTAGTGAAAGGTGGTAAATATGGCAGACAATCTGAATATTCCCGGTGGAAATCCGGTTTCTAAAGAAACCTTGTGGTACTTGGATAATTATATCCGGCTGCGGGATTATCTGGATCGTACAATATCGCGGATTGCCGCACGCTGCGTCCGTTCCGGGAACATTGCCGTAGAAGAGTATCCTTTTTACGGATATATTCTGGACGTTCTTGAGGAAATTTGCGATACCGGCGATTTTTTGCTGGAACATAAAGAACTTTATCCCTATATTGAAAAGAAAATTGCGGGGGGCGTCAACGGGCTGCGCAAGGACCTTAAAGAATATAAACAAGAACTTAAGAGCAACGCTTCGCCGGATATGATTAAACAAGACGACAGCGAATTGGAAAAAATGAAAAAAGCCCTCGGCGAAGTTGACAAGACGGTAGACCCGACCATCGGGGCCGGCATGAGCATGGACGAAGTTGTTGACAAGATTCTGAGGGAAAACAGCGCCGAAATCGGTGATATGTCCCAATATGCCACGCATAACAGCGATGATGACAATAACGTTCCGGACATTAAAGCGCCAAATCAAAAGCCCGGAAATTAAAACGGAGAAGCAATGAAAAAATTTTATATGTTCTGCGGTTGCGTTGCGTTTATTCTCTTGAGCGGCTGCAAAATCAATCCGCAACAGACGATTGTGATGCCGAACAATGTCGTAACCGCCAAAATCGAAGCGCCGGAAAAACTTCCCATTCATACGTCGGAAGGCGCCCGTTCGCTTGATTTAGAAGCGCCGCTGCGGTGCAGCGTGAATTGGAACGCCCAGCAGATTATAACGACTATTCCGTTTAACGTTAAGGCTTTTAATCTGGTCAGAAACGGCCGTAACGACATGTTGCCGCGCTATGAGGTCAACGGTTTTTCCTTTGAAACCATGCCGGCGGAAAAAGCCTTGTACAAACTGTTGAAAGAAGCTGATATCCGCGTTATTGCCAAAGACGCCCCCTATGCCAGCATTTCTGCGGAAAACCTGCGCGGCGAGCTTGCGGAAGTCGTCAAAATGATTGCGGAAGCCGCAGAAATTTATTACAATTACGACGCAGAAAACAAGACACTGCGGATTTCCAGGAAAAGCAATTTTAGTTTGTATATTCCTCAATCGCGCCCGATTTTGCTGAGCGTGCTTGACGTGTTGCGCGGCGCCGGAATCACCGACATTACGACCGATTGGGAAGACTACACGATTTCTTTTGACGCCGATTATGAATTGCAAAACAAAATTATGACGTTGATTGCCTATTTTGAAGACAACCCGGTTCTGGTCGCTTTTGACGTCAGTATTTTTCGGATTTATCCTAACGGCGGAACCGGAGAAATCAACTGGCAAAATATGCTGAACATTTTTGACTACGGGACAATCCGCACCGCCAAAACCGGCGTTATCGGCCGAGTATTGACAACCTCAAACGACATAAACATTCAGACCCTGCAAAATTATCTGGGACGCCAGGCACGGGTTGAAATGCTGTCGCAAGGCAAGCTGACCGTTCCCAATCTGTGGCTGTCGCGTTTTGACATCGGAAAATGCGGCCCCAGAGGCACCGCCTGGTCAGACCTGTCGATTTTGGCCAAGGCTTCTTTGGAGCAGGGCAACAAAATTTTCTCGCACATCACTCTTGAAAAAACCGAGGGGCAGATTACACAGTTTAATATCCGCAGCAAGATTGGCGACAACTTTGTTATTATCGGCATACCAAACGAAATTTTCGGCGTCGGAGCGCCCAAATCGGAGACGCTGGTCTTTATGGTTCCGCGGATTATCCGAACAACGAAAACAACAAAGCATTTGGAATATAATCTTTAATTCTTGAGGTAAAAAGATGGACAATCCCAATAATAACACTCCGGCAGGAAATCAGCAGGACAATTCCAGGCCCAAGCTGAAAAAGGTTAAGCGGCCGATCAGAAGAACGCCGCCGCAAATGCCGCAGTCGCCTTCCGGACAGGCGGCATCAGCCGGGAGCAACCCGTTTCAACAGCAACCGGTCGCCCCCCGTCCGGCTGTAGACGCTTTTAATGCGGACAGTATTCTCAACATCAGCAATTTGCCCGCAGTCAATGCCACTACGCCGCAAACGCAACAAAACAGCCAGATGCCGCAGTTTATTGATGACGAGCAGGAAGCTGCTTACGGCAGCGATTATTATCAGCCGGAAGCTACCGGCAGCAATAAAAAAGTCATTATTGTCGCTGCCTTTGCCGCTTTTGTAGTTGGTTTCTTTTTCTCCCGATTGTTTTTCTCAGAGCAAAAAGTTACCCGCAGCGGTTTGCAGGGGGTTGTGGTCAATGCAGAGGTTCCGAGCGGACGCGCCCGCTGCGGCGTGGCGGAAAGCGGTCAAGGTTGCGTTTTGTATATTATGAATCCCCAACGCCAGGAGCTTAGCGCACGCGATTTTTACGACTTGGCTTCGCAGTTGACCGGGCGGCAGAGATTTGTGATTGAGACAGGAAACATGCGTTATTCCAATATAAAAATCCGACCGGGCGAAATTGGGCAGTTTAATATTCCGCCGCTGACGCAATAGATGCAAAGTGAAATTTTACAGTAAGATAATTTTCTTTGAACGCTTTAATCTCAAAAAAGAAATTGCTGCGAGGAAAAAAGGAGGGGGATTTTAGCAGGAGCTGCCGTATTAGGCGCCAGCGCTGTTTTGTTTAGCGGTATGGGGGCCGGTTTACCAGTGTTAGGTTTTATGGGTTGGTTTATTCTTTTTGTGTTTCTCCCCCCCCCAATCAAATTATTTTAAGCAGACAAAGCGGAAAGATGTTAAAATATCGCCGGCCGCTTTTAAGCGAAGCGGAGCTTTTATCTTATGAATATCCGATTGGACAGATTGTTTCCTGCTATGTCGAAGAACATACGGTTCGTAATGCACGAGGGTTTCATCAAAAAATTTTTGAACCTACTGTTCAATTAGCTATTGAAGGAGAAGTTGTCGATTATCCTTTTTTAAATGCCTCAAGCCGTAAAGAAGCGGAAAGAATGGTCAGAGAGGTCAACAGTTTTTTAGCCAAGGAAAAAGATCTTGTTGTTCTGACAGAAAATCTTATGTTTTTCAGAGTATGGGGGCTTTGTTTTTTATTATCTATCTTGCTATTGCAATCAGCTACTTATATCGTTTTTACGGACATTATTTACCGGACTTCGGTAACGGCGCGGAGGTTGCCGTCACGGTTGATTTGAACCACTCTTAATTTTTGATGCATCTCTTCAATGGTTTTTTTGCGATCCATGGTCGGATAAGAATGCAAGATACGGTCGGCAAAAGCCGCATAAGCCGCCTCCGAATTTTCGGCGTGGATTGTAGCCAGGCAGTTATCGTGGCCGGATCCCATCAGCTCCCAGATTGCGCCGGCATTTCCGGTAGAAATCTCACCGCCGATAATGGCATCGGGCGTAAAACGAACGACGAGGTCGATAACTTTTGCATAGGTCAGTTCATTGGTCTGTGCCGTACGGGACAGGACCAAGTGAACCCGGTTGGGGTGCGGCACAATCAATTCGCGCGTATCTTCAATTGTCAAAATCCGTTTATGAATATCCAATATTTTCAGCAGGTTATTCAAGAATGTCGTTTTACCGGTCGCGGTAGCACCGCTGACCAAGATATGATCGCCGCGCTTGATGCTGATGAGGAGCTTTTCATACGGATCGTCAGGATCTTTAATATCTTTTAAGGGATTAATTTTATGCAACTGCGTTCCTTGGCTCAAGCCATAATCCTGCAAACCAAAGGCAACATCTTCACTATGGACACGAATGGTGAGGGCTATGCCGCCGGTGAGGTCTTCTTCATCATACATGACGTTACGGCCGCAAATTGCCGAAAAACGATGCTCTCCGGGAATAGCGGCATAGACGACAGGAGTTCCGGAAACCGGGTCAAACGGGAGCTCATAGGTATTGGCAATAATATACAGCAAATCTGTCAGATATTCCTTGGTCAGTTTTTCGTCTTTATACATAACCCAAGGATAAGCCCTTTTGCCGCGCAGGCGGAGCCAAATCTGCCCGGAACGGTTAATTGCCACTTCTTCAATATTATCCTGGGTGTACCAGTACGAAAGCGGACGAAGCACAGATTCCAAAACTTTGAAACTCATTTTACCTACTCCTAAAACAACGACGGAACATCACCACTGCTACTTGCCCCATAACTCCCTTCTGGTTTCGTGGAAGGCGTTGCCGGCGATGATGCATTAGGCCGGGAAACCGTCGGGTTGATTGCCGTGGGCGCGGTCGGCTGGCCGGTATAAATCGGCGGCGGCGGAACAACGCGCTGTTTTTTCTGAGAACTGTCAGCAATCAGCACATTGTTATTATTCTGCTGCGCCTCAATTCCACTACCGTTTTCGTCATACAAAACCTGTCCCCCGGGCGTCGTGTCCCCTCCATTGCCAACGGCGGCTCGGTTAATTTCTCGTGTACCGCGCTTACCTTCCTCGCCATCAAGCAAGCCTTTACCGCCACCAACATGTTCATAAGTGCTGGCCTCTTTGTCGCGCTCAAAAGAACGCAGCCACAAGTCGACATTCGGATAAATGATAATCCGGGTACCGGCCGGTATATATGTCATCGGACGAATACTGGCCTTATCGCTCAAAATCTGTTCAAAAATATTGTTCATTTGAGTCAGGAAGTTCTGGCGGGCATCACTGGCAGCCTGCTGGCGGGAATTTTCGCTTTCTCCGTTATTATTCTGGTCTGTTGCCATATAATATGATGTCATACTGGTAAGGGCGCTGGTCATAATCGGCAGGGCATAGCGCTTAAACAACTGCTGATCCAGATAGCCGAGCGCACCGCCACGTCCCTGCGCATCGCCGGTAATGCCGTCAAAGACAAAGATGGAACCGTCAGGCCGAATCAGGCGTTCCCAGTTAATTTCAATTTTGGCAGAGGTTGACGTTTTTTCGCTGGTAGCAGTAACGCCTCCCAAACTGCCGATAACCCGGCTGCCGGCCGGAATCAGAACATTGCGCCCTTCTTCGGCATAAACATTGCGTTCGACAAAAGCCGTAATCGGCGTCGGATGCGTACTGTCAATTGAACGGGCAATAACTGCCGGAATCGGTTTATCGGCCAATATCATCTCGCTCATATCGACACGCCAAGAAGAAATCACTTTTTTAATTCCCTGCTCGCTCCAATCTTTTTGCATTCCGTCAAAGGCTTCGCGGCGATTGTTGGTGCTGATTCTGCCGACGGAAATGTTTTGCCGGCGTTCAGCCATGGCAATATTCAGAGCCTGCTGACGCTGCGGGCTGTAACGTTCTCCGGGACCATGACCGCCGCCGGGTCCTAAATTACCGCCGGGACCGCTCCCTTTTCCGTAAGCATTTCCGTCACCGAACGCTCCGGGCGGAAAATAGGGTTCATTGCTGTCGCTACCCCGGGGATTTTTGACTTCTTCAATACCGACCAGTTCTCCGTCCTTACCGACAATCAGACCGTCAGGCGTTCTGGTTCCAACCTGTTTGCCCTGTTTGTTAACGACTTTTCCGTCTTCCAGAATTTCGCCGAGATATTCTCCGTCAGGCGTCAAGGCAATGTTCAAAGAACGGCGGTACTGGTTGTTTCCGCTGCCTTCGCCTTCTTTGGTTTTGTCGTCTACCGGGTCTCCGATACTGGGAACTTCTTTTTGCTTAACCGGTTGTTTTTTGGGTTTGACCCGCTCATACCAATCTAACCCGATACCGCCGATAAGATTATTGCTGGCATCTGTTACGGTGCCGTCATCATTCAGACGCCCGATCACTTTGCCGTCTTCATTAACAGCATTGCCATCGGCATTTACAAATCCAACGAGTTTGCCGTCCGTATCAAAGATTTTTTGGCGATCGGCAACTCTTCCGATATTTTTCCCTTCTTTGTCAATAAGTTCACCTTTGGTATTTTTATACCCGATAATATCGCCGTTTTTATTAACGATATTGCCGTCTTCATCAAGGTAGCCGACAATATTTCCCTTATCGTCAACCACGACCTGCAGCTTGGGTTTGCTGTAATATTGCAGGTTATTGGCCCGGGCGATGACTTTTTTATCTTCGGAAAGGATTTCGCCATCTTCATTAATGGTTCCCAATTCCTTGTTTTGGGCATTCATCAGTTTTCCGTTGAAACGAAGCGTACCGATAACACCGCCGGAATTGTCACGGATATTATAACTGCGCAGTCCGCGGCCGATTACCGCGCCGTCATTATCGACCAGAAAGCCTTTATGGATTTTACCTAAGTTCTTATTGCTGAAATTCAAGACCTCGCCGGTTTTGGTCAAATAGCCAATGGCCTGACCGTTTGCATTGTAAATATAAAAATCATAAAGAGCAAAGCCGATTTTTTGATCTTTGGAAACGACATAACCGTCCCGGTCGACCCGGCCGGCTTCCTGATTGGCATCATTCAACACAACGGCATCCGGCTGGACCCGCCCCAGATAGCGCCCCAAGTTGTCAAAAGCCACCTTATAGCGGAACAATTCGCCCAATGGCTGCCCAACTTTGGAATTGACATTATCATCAGGCTGCATATAGCCGATAACGCGGCCGCCGTCATCAACGACGGTTCCGTCGGCAATCGTGCGACCAATGATTTCATTTTTAAAATTTATAACCGGTTCGTATTCTACAATCCGTCCGATAAGCTCTCCGTCCTTTTTGTGCAGTTGTCCAAAACTGTCGGCACAGCCAAAAAATTCGTTATTATAATTGCCGACCTGTCCGTTAGCGGAAACAACCCCTATAACATTGCCGTTATAATCAATGACGCTGTCGGGGCGAATCAAATATCCGGAAACCAAACCGCTGTCGGAAACCAACTGGCGATTGGCCAATATCCGTCCGGTATTGACTTCGCGCCAGTTGCGCACAACGCCTTCCGGCGTTACCATGCCCAACATGCCGCAACTGCGGTCAAAAGCCACTGCCGGAACATAAGGGACAACAGCGCCATTAAGAGTGTTGTTATTATCCATTGTCATCCCGCGCGAAGAAACCTTGCCCACCTTGGCTCCGGCGGCGTCAGAAATACTGCCGTCGGGATTAACGTTGCCAATCAGGCCGCCTTCAATGCTCACGGCAATCTGTTCCCGAAAAGCGCGCCCGCTTTCGGGCATCAGAACGGAACCGTCCGCAGAAGACGTTTTTACCACGGCATAGTCCGGCAAAACCTTACCTTCAATTTTGTTTTCCTTATTCAAAACCAAATTGCCATCGGACAAATTTCCGAGACTTTGCGACATGTTATCAACTGCGGTTCGGGCAGAAACCATTTTGCCCAAAATCCGGTTGCGTTCGTCCAACAAAACTCCGGCGGGCGTAAATCTGCCGCTCAGCATCGTTCCGGACGTTCCTCGGATACCGCCGTCCAACTCCGGACGACCGACCGGATTGCCGAACAAAGAATAAAGCGGCTGCAAGGGAATCGAAAAGCCGGCGATATCGCCGTTTTGGGTCAGGACATATCCGTAAGGCGTAACCAGCTGCTGGCCGTCGACCGTATAACCGGTAATATTCGGAACCCCCCGGCTGGTATTGTTCAAATCCATGGCCAGAACCGGGCGTAAGACCGAGCCGATGACGTTTCCGGCGCTGTCAAAGGCCTGGTTTTGCCGGATAACGCCGTTGACGTTTCCGCCCAACGAAACAAAATCGCCGCTGGACAAAGCCATTCCACGCAGTCTCCCGGCATAGTCAAAGACCGACCCCGGAGCCACCAGCCAGCCGATAACATTGCCGCTGTTATCCAACACCGAATTGCGCGGTCCTAAGCGGCCAATGCCGTCTTTGGCTTTTACGATTGCGCCGCCGGGCATCAAGCGCCCCAAATATCTTCCGGCAGTATCAGTTGCCGTTGCAGCCAGGTCTACAAAATAGCCGAGGTGTTCGCCCTTGGCATTGACGATTTCGCCGTCGGCACGCTGACGTCCGACGCTTTGGCCTTTATTAATGACTTCGCCGTTATAGCCGACATAGCCAATATATTCTCCGGTATCGCCAAAAGCATAACCGGTTTGCACAATACTGCCGATGATTTTGTTGTTTTTGTCGTAAACAAATCCGTTAGCGCGAATCCGCCCCAAAGTTTCGGCATTAAAGCCGGCAACTTCTCCGCCGGGGACGACGCTGCCGATAAAATCGCCGTTTGAGGAAACGACCATTTTTGAAGAAATCAGCTTGCCCTCCAGAAGATAACTGTCCTGCTGGCGCCGATAAGCATAGCCGGTTGGCGCAATATAGCCGATTTCACTACCGTTGAGACTGGTATAAACACCGTTTCCGGCCAGGCGGCCGATGGTTTGGCCGTTGGTTCCATAGACCAGCCCCGGAAACAAAACCGAACCGATAATATTGTAGTAGTCATCAACAACCAATCCGTTGGGCAACACTTTTCCGATAATTTTTCCGGAAGAAAGACGGACGGAACCGTCGCTGCTGACTTTTCCCAAAACCTTGGTATCGTTACCGACGGCTATTCCCTGAGGAACAACGCCGCCGATCAATTCGCCTTCCGCATTTACGATCAGGCTGTCAGCCGTAATTTTGCCGATATAATCATTATTAAAACCGATGACGCTGCCATCCGGAATAACTTTTCCGATCAGATCGCCGTTAAAGTCGATGGCGGTAATCTCCTGAGCCGCGGCCGAAGATACGGTAAAGCACAGCATCAGAAGCGAATAAAAAAGCGTTCTGAATTTTCCGATAACACCTGAAATCTGGATTTTTCCTGCCGTCAACTTTTAATTCCTCCGGTTTTTGGCGACTTCTTGAAGAACGTAGCCGGAAACCTTTTTATCTAAATCTATAAACGAACCGTTATTCTTTATATAGCCAATGATATTACCCTTTTGGTCCAGCACTTTTCCGTCGGGCGCAACCCGGCCGCGATATTTGCCGTCATTGCCCAGCACCGTTGCGCCGATTTTGAAAACCTGACCGATAATATTGTCCTTATCGTCAACGGCCAAACCGCCGGACAGTACCCTGCCGATAATATTACCGCCAAACGCGGATATTTTTCCATCAAAATTTACATAACCCACAACTTTATCAGACTTATCAATGACAATATCGCCGTCAACCACTTCACCGATGAGTTTTCCGGTTGTGCCGATAGCGCTGCCGTCAGACAAAACCCTTCCGGTTATGTTGTTGGACGAATCGATAATATTGCCGTTGGGCAGAACCGTGCCGATAATACCACCGTTAAAGCTGATGACCGTTCCGCGGCGCAACAGGCTGTAATTCTTATCCGTCGAGCCGCCGGGCAAGATTGCCGTGATGACATCGCCCTGCATATTGACGACATTGCTGACACCGTTGACAACGCCTTGGGGATTGCCCCAAATGTCAACCATAAGCGCTTCGGGAATAATCTCTCCCGAAACCTCCCCGGCGCCGTTAATAACTTTGGCATCTGCCGTCACTTTTCCTTCTGCAGTTCCTTCCAGGCTCAGAACATTGCCGTCGGAAGTCGTATACCCAAGATAAGCACCGTCATAACCGACCGCAGAACCGGTAAGCATAACCCGCCCCTGATATTCGCCTTTTTCATTAAAGAAAACGCCTTTGGGCGTTACGCGCCCCATATAATCGCCAAAGCGGTTAAAAACATTTCCGTCATAATAACTGCGGCCGAGAACTTTTCCGCTCATATCTACGACATAACCGCGGGGATACGGGCGGCCGACGGCCTGACTGTAAAAACTATAGCCGTCGCCGGTGATTTTGCCTTTGTCATAGCCTTTATCATCATAAATCCGGCCATCGGCGAACAGACGGCCAAGCAGATTGCCGTCACTACCGGCAATCGACGTATGCTGTTCCAGCGCAGTTCCGACAATTTCATTTTTTTCGTTTAAAATCAGATTATCGGCAAACAATCGCGCCGGACGGTTATTGGAAAGCAAAACCGTACCGTCGGAATTAAGCACATTAATCAAATTTCCGTTAAGATCAAAAGCATAAGCCCTGCCTTTGATTTTTCCGGCGTAACCGCCTTTTTTGTTGAAAACTTCGCCATGAATGCCAACGCAGCCTATCGGTTGGTTGCTGTTATTGACAACCAGGCCGTCATCAGAAATATGCCCCATAAAACTGCCGTTATAATCGACGGCAAAGCCCTCTTTTAAGACGCCGCCGATCAAATTCCCCTTCTCGTCCAACACGGTTCCGTCCGGATTGACGCAGCCGACATATTGTTTGTTGGCGTCGCGGACGATTCCGTCCGGACCGGCTTCGCCCAGCAGCATGCAGTTATTGTCAAAAACCTTGCCGGTACGAACGACTTCGCCGACATAAGCTCCTTCGGGAGAAATGACTACGCCATCGGGCAAGACCCGATAATCGGTCGTTTTGTTGTCCTTGCGGATACGGCCGTCAGAGTCAAGATATCCGATTTGCCTGCACCCAAAACCAACCACAAAACCGCCGCGAACCATTTCGGCAATAACCCGGTTTCCGGCCATGTCGCGCACCAACCGGCTGGACATAACCCGTCCCAGCGGCTGCTTATTAGCCGGATTGACAACCAGGCCGGTATTGGTTACCTCACCCAGAACCGAACCGTTGGGCATAATCGGAATCAACTGCATCGGAACCAGAGAACCGACAATCATGCCGTTGCGGTCATAAAGCTTGTTATCCGATGCGGCATACCCGATTTCTTCGCCCCGAGTATTATAAACTTTATTATCCATACCGACAAAACCGATAACCTTGCCGTCGGCGTCAATAGCCAGGCTGCTTTCCCCACCGCTGCGACCGATTTGAACACCGCTGTCATCGACAATTGTTCCGTCTTCATTCATTTTGCCAATTCTGCGGCCGTCCCAGTCATACACGGTTCCGTCAGCATCAATCCAGCCGATGGTTTTGCCGTCTTTATCCAGCGCTAAACGGACGTTTTTGCCCCGGGTTCCCAAGGTTTTGCTGCTCATGACATTGCCGTCTTTGTCAAGATGCCCGACCGTGTTTCCCTCCGCATCGACAACGCTCCCGTCCGGCATAACCACACCAAGCGAATTTCCCCGGGCATCGACAGCCACCTGGCCGGGGCTGCTGACATAGCCTATAATATTTCCCTGAGCATCGACGATTTCTCCGCGGCCGTTGACCCTGCCGATTGTAGCACCGTTGGTGTCGGCAACCGTTCCGTCAGACATAACCCGGCCAATAATATTGCCGCTGTTATTATAAACCAGCCCGGTATCAACAGAGCGGCCAATCACATTATTATCCGCATCGACAATACTGCCGTCGGCCAAGACCCGGCCGATAACATTGCCGTTGCTGTCGGTAACCGTCCCGTCGGGATTGACAAAGCCGATAACATTGCCGTTACTGTCAACCGCAATTTTGCGGTTCTGGGCGACGCCGATAACATTGCCGTCCTTATCAAGAACCAACCCGTTGCTGTTTACCCGGCCAATGACATTGCCGCTGCTGTCGCGGACATATCCTTCTTCATCTATTTCGCCGATAATGCTGCCGTCCGGCCCTACGGCATACCGAACCGCCCGGGCTTTTTCAAGCGGCCCTTCGGTACCCGGCACCGGTTCGCAATAGCTGCAGTCCTCCCTGGTTACGGCATTGCCGATAACCGGGACTTTGGCAGACTTGGCATTTCCCTGCCCCAAACCGACTTCCTGCCAGGAAACGATGAAATTGTTCTGGACGTTTCCCGGAACCACAGGAACCCAAGTAATCTGGACATGACAGGTTTCATCACCGCGCAATGTCACATCCGAACAGCCGTCGGTAAAAGCAAAACCGTCCGCAGGAGGGTCGGCCAACGTTACGGAAAGTATCCGTACCGAACCACGCCCGTTGGTTCCCAGCGTCAAAACATTTTTGGCATCCGTTCCGATGACAACCTGGCCGAGCGGCACCGGATCCGGCGTGGTGGTAAGCGGAATTTCGTCTTCGATAATATTGCCGAATTCAATTCCGCCAGCGGTTGTTTCCTGCCGTTCGGCAATATTCAAAGCATCGTCATTATCGGTAAAATTCGGCGCCTCGTACTCCACCGTCGTATCATTACTCAACAACAGCAACGCCAGACCGAATATAAAAATCAACAAAGAAGCAATACCAACCGTAAGAATAATACGGTTGGTTTTCTTCAGATAAGTTTCGGAATGTGTCAGCGGCTCTTTACTCATTGTGTCCTTACCACACTACAAAATACACCGTTGCGTCCTAACTGCCCGCAGACAGAATCTCCTTCTTCCAACGTTCCAATCGGACCGACACGCAGGTGGAACAACTCTTTTCCCTGTCCGTCCGCCGGCGCATCGACTGAGAAAAACGGGCTGTAGGTTGAAAGTATTTTGGCATTTTTGCGTGACAGGTTATCCCACAGGCTTTCCAACTTGCCAACATCGGCATCCGTTCCGAGTTCGATTGAAATATTGGCATTGGAATCCGCAAATCCGGACCCGTAGCCGTATTGTTCAAGGTAACGCTTATCCGAAACACCGGGCGTCCGGTTGCTGACGCGCTGCATTCCGGCCGGCACCTGATAGCTGACGTTTACATTTTGCCCGCTGCCGCTGCCATACTGCGGAACGACAAGCTCGCTGCCGCCGACATTAATATCATACTGAGCAGGAGCCCCGCCGGCACTGCCGCTGCCGACAATCGGCGCCGCCATCGGTATCTGAGACAAAATTCCTCCCGCCTGTCCGGCTCCGCCGCCGCTCGCACCATTCTGCGGCGCCTGGTTGCCCATTCCCGGATAAGGGGTGGAATAAGCATTTCCGGTTGCAGGCGTTTTGCCCTGCGGATAAGCAGCCGGAACATCCCAGCGTTCAGGCAAATCGCCTTCCCGGGCACCGACATTTTCCAAACCTTCATCATCGCCGCGACGCAGCTTGAGGCAGATAATCCGCTTTCCGTTGCGGAGAACGATATCGCCGATCCCCTCAATAACCATCAAACGCCCGTTAGGCCCTTTGGTACGGAAACCGACCGGAACTTCCAGCCTTTCTACAATCAGGGTGGCAATCGGACGCTGGTTCATATTCAGCGCCTTATTGCCGAAATCAACATAAGTAAAAATGTCATCGCGCCAGACACGTTCGGGAGCAATAACGACATCTTCCGGATTAGGCACATAGACCTCAATATCAAAACGGAATTTAGTCGGATCGACCGGAATTTCTTTCAGCCAATTTTCGCCCAAAAAGCGACGGGTGTAAGTCGAATCGGCGGATTTTGGGCCTGAGGAACCCGAACCGCCCCGGCTTACGCTGCCGCCGCGCAAGGGACTGCCCAGCGTAGCTGCCTTGCCGCCGTTTTCTCCGTTTTTGTCGTCTATTACCTCAATATCAATAATTGAGTTCGTCAGACGCTCGGTGTTGACAGCTTCGCTTTTGACATAGAAAACATAGCGGTTTCCGGAGCGGCCAAAGATAATGACGTTGGTATCGACACCGACGTTTGCACCTTTGCGGGGATAGAGCAAAACGGTATTCGGCCCGGATATCTGCCCGTCAAAGGTTGCATTGTCACCGATAAATACATCCTCAATCATTTCCCAAGACGGGAAGTTAATCAACGTAATCATCCCCTCGCGCAAGCGGATAGGCAAGACCAAATCCGGCGACCAGTAATATTTGGAATAAGCCGGACGGGACTGTCCCTCGCCGAGGTTTTGCAAAGGATCGAGCCATGCCGCCTGTGTCATTCCGAGGGAGTTAAATCCGGCATATCCCATATTCATCGGCGCGTACTGTCCGCTGCTTTCATTGGCTACCGCATCGAGCTGAGCCGTTTGCGCAGAAACGTCTGCCGCCACGGCTCCCAACAATGCCGGCACCATGAAATATTTTATTAAGTTCCGAAACATTATTAAATTTAACTCCCTATTTGGCTGTATTAACTTTATTATGGGTCAGAGAATATCTGACAACCGTAAAACCGACCGGATTTTTGAGACGCTCGCCGTATTTGACCGTTTTATGCCGATAGGCAACCCGCAGCGAAGCCGTCCAATAATTAACGTCCGGCGTTTTGGAATCGGGATACATGTCGCGGGTTTCATACTCAACCTGCCACAAACCGCTGGTAAGCTCGACCACGGAAAGGATTTTGACCTCGCGCGTCAGCTGCTTGGCCCGAATAATCTGTAACGCCCGGCTAGCGGTATTTTTCAAAAAGTCTTCATAAACGCTGCGATCAGACATTTCCTGCAAAGCACCGCCGGGCATCCAGCGCGCTTCCATTTCCGGAATATCACGGCTAAACGAACTGCGCAGCAAAATATACTGACGAACAAAGACTTCGGTAATGCCGGTTTCTTTTTCCATATCGTTTTTAATCGGCACAACATTAACAACCTGTTCCTGTTTGTTTTGAAACGTCAGCAAAAAAGGTTCAACCCGAAAAAGCGGAATAACCTGGGTTATGGCAATAATCAAAACAATATTGCAACAGATGCTGATGGCGGTAATAACCGCAAATGCGCGCGCCGTCCACAAATACCGCTTTTCATTGGTATTGCCGACAAAAAACTCATTTTTCGGCATTGACGAAGCCCGAGTTCCCGGACGGGGCGCCCCGCCACCGATAAGCTTTTGCTGTGAGTTGTTTACGCCTAATCGATTATCAGCCATTCGCAGAATATCCGTGATTAAATTGTTTCAATAAACCAGTCCGGCAAATCTTTGGGAAGCTCGACCTGAAGACAGGCGCAGGGGGAGAGTTTGAGCTCGTCGCCGCCCTTACCGACACCAACCGGTTCCGGTTCATAATAGGATCCGAAACAGCCGGACAAGAGTAACAACGTGACAAAAGCCAACAGCATTTTATATTTTGACATCAACAAACCTTTCGTGCACAAAGTGTTTATTTATTACTGTTTTTTCTAAGCCAGGCTCAGCAGAAAACACTTATTTTTTATTAAACTATACTCTTTTCATTTAAAAGTCTAATAGCAAGCTCGGAAAATCCCCAACTTATCAACAGCTTAGATAGCGCCGCAAGCATCATATAAGCATATTGGGCACAAATTTCATTAAAATCAAAGGATAAGCTTACAGAATATCAATCGCACTCTGATTAAAGCGGGTTACCGTAAAGCCAAGAGGATTGATTAAACGCCGGCCGACAAAGCTGCGTTCGGGAATGAAGTAAGAAGTTACCGAAGCCGTCCAAAAACGTTCCTTAAACAGCTGCACTCCGCCTTCTGAACCGTAATCGCTATACAGGTCATTGGTTTTGAAGTCCACTTTCCACAACGGACTTTTGGCTCCGCCCTGGCGGGTAACGGAAATGATTTCAACTTCACGCGTGAGGTGTTGGTCTTTATATTCTTTCATTCGCGGAATGTTGTTTTTGTAAAAATCGGTATATACGTTGGGGGCGGAAAGAAAATTAACCATGCCTCCCGGTTCCCAGCGGCTGCGCATTTCCATCGGATCGTCAATAATCGTATTGGCAACCATAATATATTGCCGGACAAAAGTTTCCATTAGCTGGGTTTTGGAGGCCATATCCGTTGCAATCGGTTCATCCCGGACGATTTCCTGCGACGTATTGTAATTAATCATCAAATACGGCTCAATAGTCACCAATCCGGACAGACGGAACAGCGACAAACTGGCCAAAACCATATACAGGCACGACGCCCCCGCCAAAAAGATAAACATTCGCGACAGCCACACATAATAACGCAGTTTAGCGCTTATGCGCTCCCGTTCCAGCGTATTGATAAACGCGATGTTCTCGCCACCGTTTTTGTCTTCGATGGCGAGAACTTTACGTCCCTGCAATATGTTGCGGTTATCGGCCATTTACTTGTTCCGTCCGTCAATTGCCGTCAGGTTCTGGTTGAGCGGACAAGTTTTGGCGTAGCTGCCGTCATTGATGTTGGCGCAGAACGGGGCGGACATTTCTTCCAAAGCCTTGTCTACGGCATCTTTTTCATCATCTTTGTACGGCTTTTTAGCTTCCAGATTGGCCTTTTCCTGAGCGATTTCTTCGGCAAGTTCGGGGCCGCCTTTAGCATCTTCGCCCATACCTGTCATTTCGTCCTCATCCTGAACCAGGGCATCGAGGTTTTCCTGGAACTTGTCGATCCGGTTTTTCAGGACTTCATTTTCCGATACATCCGTATTTTTGATGCCGGTACGAATATCCGTCAAGCGGCTTCCCTTATAAACCTCAAGCATTTCGCTACAGTCGTCATAGTCCTTTTCGCGGTGCAGATCCAAATCTGCCGGCGCTTCCAGACCGATACGGGCAAATTCCTCAAGCAGGTCTTTGCGCAGCTGCTCAATTTCTTTTTCCATATCTTCGCGGGCTTTGCGATATTGGCGTTCCTCATCGGCGGAGAGGATATATCCTCCGATCTGGTTATTAAAGAACGGCGTCATATACAAAGAGTTTTCCTCGATTTTCTGTTCGTCACTCAGATCACGATCTTTACCGATATCCCGGCCGCCGTTATATTGGCTGTCAATATCCTTGATCCGTTTGAACAAATTAACAAAGTCGTCGCGGAAGTTGATACTGTCACCTTTGGCATAGAGGAACACGCCCAATTCGCTGCGGCCATAGCTGCTCGGAATATCAGAAAAACTCAGTTTGAACTTGGCACCGGCCTTCTGATGGTAATAAGAGTCGCTCTTGAAAAAGTTGCCTTTGCGGAAAGTGACACCGACACAGGGGTTGACACCCCGGCCGTTACTGCTCAAAACACTATTGATAATCTGTTTTGGCATATAAAGGTAGGGTTTTTTATTGATTTCAATAATATCCGTTCCTACCTGTTCCGGCGTTGTAAAGTAACTCATGGACGGCCCGTCGACCTCATCGGTTTCAACCTTGTGAATAATACAGGGCATGATTCCGCCGCGGGTCAGGGTCAGATACCGAGCCGGAAGCGCAGGTATTTTCTTGAGCAGCTTGATTTTATCAAAAATCGATTTTGCATTCTCCGCTTCTTCCATATACGGCAGCGTTACTTTCGGACACCAATGTCCCTGACGTTTTTTCAGTTTATAGAAAGATTCCTGATGCAGGTAAATTCCATCCAAAATTCCTTTAAGATCAAATTCATGCTCGACAAACGGATTATCTTCCGAAAGCAGAATCTTCCAAATTTCGGGAATTTTGCCGCCGTGATTCAGGAATTTCTCTTTGCTCAGCGGTTGGGAATTATCCCAATCGACATTATCATAGTGGAAAATTTCACGGAACGGCGCAAAGGTCGTTGCCGGCGGCTCTTTCGGAGCCTTCAGGTCACGTTCCTTAGCCATGCTGCCGATAAAATATTCTTCCGTTTCCTGAGAGGTATCGCGGCTCGAGAAGTAATCACGGTACGGAAATACCTTATAGACAACGGCACCGTAGTTATCAATAATCGGAATAAAGTAAGCAATCAGATCATTAATCATACCGGCATGAACTCCGCCGGCCGTAATTTTGCCCAAATACAGGTCTTCACCATGCGGGCACATTTCCTTTTTGGCACTCTCAATCCGGTTAAACAGATAGGCGTCTGCCGTTCCATATACGCCTTTTCCCTGCTGGTACAAGGTGCCCAGCGGATTGCTGCGGTAATAAAGGCCGGCCTTGGCCGCTTCTCCGGCAGCTATTGCGGCATAGCAAGCGGTTTCGTCAACAATATCGCCGCGCTCCGCAATGTCGGTCTTAATCGGCGAAAAGCTCGGAATAAAACTGACGTTGATTTGGAATTCCTGTTGAATTGCCTCAAGTTTCTTTTGCAGGTCTTCTTCAATAGCTTCCAATGTACTCTGTAAATTAGATTCAATTGAAGCCAAAGCACCGCTTAAGTTATATGATTCTCCCTTTCGGGCCGCTTCCGAGGCTGCGGCATAGGCAGCGCTGCGAGCCGAAGCGGCATCGCTGCGGGCTTTGGCACGCGCCTGTTCAGCCTCTTCCTTAACTCTTTTCTGAGCATTGTTGCGATTGGCGATATTCCACCCTGTCATACCTTCCTGAATAATATATTCAGCGGTATCGGCACGGGTTTTGGTATAAAAGTTTTCATACTTGAACATAATCAACTGTACATAGAAGCTACGAACATCATTCCATATTCGGAAATTGTCCCAGGTTGTTCCCCAACCGCTCAAATCATCGGCAATAGCTTCCATACCGACCGATCCAACCTGCCAAGGCAGCAATTCGGCTTTACGTCCTTCATCAGAAAGTTCGTCACCGCCTAACTCGTCCAAATTGGCATTGATATTGGCTTCTTCCGGCGACTGCTTGTCCAAAAACATCGGCTCGGTTTCCAAAGTTACCGGATTAGGATTAGGCGTTGCTACCGGGGTCGGAATATGCCAGGAGCTTTCAGGAATGCCCTTAACTTGCGCTGCTTTGGCTGTGTCATAGGCTTCCAACGCCCAGGACGTAATACCGGAACGTTTTCCGAAATCGTCAATATACTGGCAATTTGAAGCGCCGCACCAGACTTTGCCGGGGTCAACATAAACATTGGCAAGCAGATTAACGCCGCATTGGTCGCTCATAGCCAACTGAACCTTGGAACGTTCGTGCAAACGGACAATATCATTGTAACGGTCGAAACTTTCTTTAGCCGAACGCAATTTTTTAATCAGGTTATGGGCAATCATTGCTTTTTGGATATTGTCATAAATCGGCTCCAGCTTATCAAGCTCATTGATTTTATAACGACTGTTATACAGCGGATATTCGATTTTCGGATCAACACCCAATTCAAAACTTACGCTTCCGGTCGTGTCGCGGTCCTCGTAATCCTCACGTTTAAACATATCTTCATCAGGATTATAGACTTTTTCGGTTTCATTATCTGTCTGAATCTGCGCAAAAGCCATTTCGTAACCGCCGCCAATACGTCCGGAGGCCGGCAGGTTATAAGATACCGTCATTCCCTGGACATCGCCGTTGACGGTATTGGTTTTCGGGCATTGTTTGGAGTTTTCATAAATCAGCGGTTTCAAATTATCGCGGATTGATTTGGCTGCTTCCAACTGCGCCTTCATTGCAGTTGCTTCCTGAACGACGGCGACAATACTGTCCATGGTCATGTGGGCGGCGATATAGTTATTATACAATGCCGCATTCATATTTTCGGCTTTTTGAGCTCCATCTTTGCCATTGGCCATATCTTCACGCAGTTTGGCAAACTTGGCCGCCACGTCATTAGTCAGGTATTTGCTCAATTCCCGGCTGCCAGAATAGACATCAATAACCACATCATCATAAAATTCGCGGGCTTTATTACGATAATTCATTTGCAAGATGATATCATCACTCGGGTATTCAAGAAATAACCGGTAAATTGCGCGTTTAACCGCGGCTTCGTCGTGATTCAGATCTTCAACGCCGAGTTCCTTTTCCAGAGTTTTTGGCTCCTGAACCCGTTTGGTGCCGGGAAGTTGTTTGTGCGCATCCAGTTTTTTGCCGAATTTGGTAACATAACTCAGGTATTTGGCGGTTATCTGGTTGCCATAAACCTGCTGTGCCTTATTAAGCAGAGAGATCACCTCCGTTGCGGCAACGGAAACGGTTTTTCCCAACTGGCTGGCTGTTGAAACCGGTTCAATAACCGGAATGCCGAAACCAAACAACCCAAAAAGGGCATAACAGCGCGTGCTGAAAGTTAACATTGCCCCTAAGACCAGAGCAAAGGTTAATGTTTTCCGGGCTGAAGCAGTTGTTTTTCTCATTTCTTTTCTCCCTGCTCAACGGTACAATTATAAATATAATCGTCCAGATTGAAGTTCGTAATTTCTTTATCGGGGTTCTTGACCTTATATGACAGCAGTTTGCCAAATTCGGTAGCCGTATCCATACGTAACTGAGCTACCAAAATTTCGGCATATTGCATCAGGGCTTCAATTGTTTTAACCTTTATATTCGTGTCAGCCTCAATGACTCCGGTGACCGTATCCATGCTGTCGGTGTTCTGAGCAAAATTTTCAAGGATTGCCAGATCCGGAATAATCCGGTTTTTAATCATTACCGCATCGGCGTAAGAAGACATATAAGCGTCGCGGCGTTCAATGAAACGGTTGCGGCGGATTTCATCAACATTTTCGGCAGTTTCCGGCTTATTGGGGTCAATATAGTTTTTGGACATTGCTGTCTCAAGAGCCGTATCCGGCGAATCGACCTTGATGCCGAGTTCGGCCTTAATATTGTCTTCCACCTGATTTTTCAGCTGCTCTTTGAGACGTTTGACCGTATCTTCCTTATCCTGAATTTGCGCTTCAATATCGCGAATCCGGTTTGCCAACTTATCTTCAAATGAGCTTTTGTATTCCAACAGTTCGCTGGCGGCAATTTTGATTTCGTCTTCCATGTCTTTGACGGTATTGTCAACCGCATTATTAACAGTACTGCCGTTCAAAAGGCCTTCTACATTAATGTCCTGGCTTTTCAGTTCTTCCATAAACTCATTGACCTTGTCTTCATAGGCGATTTCAAGTTCTGCCTGTTTGGCGGCATATTCGCTAACTTTTTCCTGCTTGGCTTTTTCAAAATCCGTAAGCAGGCTGTTGGCTTTGGAAGTCGCTTCTTTTTCAAGAGTATCATATTTTGCCGGGATTTCGACATTAATCTGCTGATTAAGCTGGTCGCGTTCGGCCTGGGCGGCGCTGATTTTCATTTCAATTGCCATGGTATCCTGATGCAGTTCCTTTTCTTTTTCCAGGCTTTCGCTCAATTCTTTGATTTCTGTTTCCAAAGCATCGCGCCTGTTGGTTATGTCTTTCAAATCGGCATCAAGCGCGGCCTGATCTTTTTTATACTGTTTTTCGACCGCTGTTTTGGCTGACTGATATCCGCTGGCTACCGTATTGACAGCTGCCTGCACTGCAGCCATTTCTTCGCCCAGTTTAGCTTCCATTTCGGCCTCTGCTTTGGCTTTGAACTCGTCTAATTTCCGCTGGGCAATTTCGGTCAGGTTTAGCTTTGACATTTGTTCTTTCTGCATGGCTAGCAGGGCTTCTTTGTTGGCCTCATAAGAAGCAAGTTTCTCCTGATAATTTTTTTCAATAATGTTATAGTAAGCTTCCGCTTCTTTGCGGGCAAGCGTTCTTTTGACTTTCAGCTCGGCAATTTCGGCTTCGGTTTGCGCCAGCAACGCGGCATTGTCCTTAATGGTTTTTTTGTTGGGATCGCCGGCCTCCGAGCGGTCTTTGGCATATTTGGTTGCCCAGCCTTTAATCTTGGGCATATATTTTTCTATTTCCCTCTCCTTAAACTTTGTTCCTTCTTTGCCAAAAATTTTTTCCCCGAAAATTTTGTGTTCCAATTTTTCTAACTCAACACCGCCGGCACGGACAGTATCGCCGACCGTAGCCACAACCCGTCCGGCCCCTTCGGCAACGTCCGTGGTTACAAAAGCCGAAGCCGGCGAAGCATACAATGCTATTCCCAAAAGGAGAAAGGCAGAAAATGTCAAAGCATGATTTTTCATTATTTTTCCTCCCCGTCTCCGCTGACATCTTTAGCACGCTGCAAACGGCGCGGATCGGCTTCCATGAGGACGCTCGTATTGTCAAAATCCAACATTGCCGTTTCCATGCTCAGGATATCCACATAGCGTTGAATCATTTTTTCGTTATAAGCGCGGCCGGCCTCAATCAATTCGCGCGTATTTTCAGGTTTGACCGACAGCTCGCCTTTTTTGCGTTCTTCAACCAAGGTATTGCGCAGAGTAAATGCCCGGGCATAAACATCAGCCACGAGATTGTGCTGGACTTCCATATTATGGCGTGCCTGATTGTTCTTTTTGGCAGCATCCTGACCGCCGCCGAAAGTCGGAACGTATTTTGCCTGAATTTGAGCATAAGTCCCGTCAACGCTGGTTGCAACGCTGCTTATATAGGTCGGAACCTTTAACATTCCCAACTTGCGGTCCCGGATCAAAAACTTGTTTAACTTGGTATAATGTTCATGAGCTTTGGCTCCCATTTTACCCAGCTTGCTGTCGCGCAGCTTGTGTTCGCTGGCACTAATTCTTTCGCTGGCATATTTGGCCCATTCAATCACCTTTTCGGCAATATCCTGCACCTTGGTGCTAACGTCAAAAATTACAAAAGCTTCGGCCCGCTTTGAAGGCAGCAGGATGAAGGCTAATGCCAGAAATATGTAAAAATAACTTTTCATGACCGTCACCTTAATCAAGTTGCAGCAAGTCGTCCGGATAAATTTCAAAATCGCCATAGTCACGCAAGGCATCATAAGAAACCTTGGAGGCATAAACCATCAAAATCCGGTTGAGCATATTGGCGACTTCCTTATTGACCATAACCACGCCGGAATAGTCGTCGCGGACGGTTTTGGCCTTTTTGAGCTTTTCACTCAGCGGTTTCAGGACTTCACGCTCATAATTAACCGCATAGTTGCGCATTACAACCGCTTCGGCGACATTGGCGTAGGCGGTTTCGTGGAAGGCCTTAACATAAATGTCCCGTGCGGAGCGCTGATCTTCCAGAGTTTTACTGTTACGGTAGGTAATCAATTTTTTCAGGCAGTTGACAACAACTCCCTTTTTGGCAACTTCATCAATATCGCTGGCCGAAATTCCGCAATAATCAGCCAATTCATTTGGCAAAACCGCATAACCTTTATTGGTACCGGGACCGGTGAGAGACGATGTCATACCCACTCCGCCGGTTCCGCCGCCAGCCGCAGTTGCGCCGCTGCCGCCGCCGGCCACACTTCCGGCAGTTCCGCTGCTGGTTCCACTGCTTCCGGACGTTCCGTCTTTATTGGACGTTTTATCTTTCAGGTCATTATAAGCGTTGGTTCCGCTGTTAATTCCATTTTGAACCTTGCCGCCGATATTGGCTACTCCCTCGCCGGCTCCAACAACTTTATCTCCGGCACCGGTAACTTTGTCAGTTACCCCCTGGGCACCGTCAACCACGCCGCTTATATCGGTTCCCAGTACGCTGTCGGCCATTCCGGCATATTTACCGGCGGTATCAAGCGCTCCGTTTATGGTATCTTTGTATTGATTGTACGTATCGACATATTCATGGAAAGACTTAATGCTGTCACCGATGGTGGTATTCATGGTTCCGGCTAACTCCACGACTTTTTTAACCTCCTTAAACTCCAGACCCAGATTGATGTTGTTTTCAATCGTCTGGGCCAGCGTTCCCGGGTCGGTTACCGGAATCAGAGCCTGAGCGGTTCCGGAGAATGAGGCTAAAAGCGCTGTACAGACCAGCAGCTTAAATTGACTTAAACCGTTGAACTTCATCTCACACCTCCGCATATAATTCTTTGCTTTAACTTATATCATATCATGTAAACTACAGCAGGAGAAATTAATTTTGCGTAAATCATGCAATATTTAAATATTTTGTAACAAAGTTTTCCTCGCCGTACTCTTTTATGAGTTCCTGCACCAGCAAGACGTTCTTGCGGCTGGAGTTATACAGCTTGAGGTACGGTCCGAGCCCGCTCAAATCAACATCAAGAATAACGGATTCGCCGGTTGCCGGGCGGGACAGCAAAATTGCATACGGAAAATCGCGGTAAGATTTGCCGAATATAAAATCCATCTCGCTTTTAGTCAAATTCCAGTTGGCGTAGTCTTCCAACTGGGCCTGAGGATTGCGGAAGAAAATAACCGTTTGGCATTGGCCGCGAACAACCTCGCCAATCCCCAGCTTGTCAATAATATTCGGCTGCTGGAAAGCGCAAAGGTACGCCTGACGTTTTTTACGCCCTTCCTGAAGACCGATAATAAAGTAATCGCGAAACATCGGATGTTTCAGCATCGGCGCGGTTTCATCGATCATAATCAGCGACGGCACGCCGGTCTCGCCGGTTTCGCCCTGAATACGGTGCATGATGTAACTGATGACGGCCGGCGCCAGCGTTTCGTCTTCAAAAATATGGGTAAAGTCAAAAGCCATAAAGCGTTTGGACTTCAAATCCAGGCTATCGTTGGTGGCATTAAAAATATTGCCGTACTGTTCCGGATTAACCCATTTGAACAACTCCCGACGCATGTTGCCGGTGGGTGAAAAACAACTTTTGTAAAGGTTGCTCATAATTCGTTCTTCGGGCCGCAGATAGTCAAAAGCCGTGGTTACGGCACGGGCAATTTCCTTTTCGGACTGGGCATCGTCAACCAAGGTAATCGCACGCATCCAGCGGCGCAGAAAAGCGCGGTTATTAGGTGTATTCGGGCAGTCAAACGGGTTAATGGAAACGTTTTTTTCATCACCGTCAAACCCCACATAGGCGCCGCCGATGGAGCGGGTAAAGATTTCCGCACCGCGATATCGGTCGAAGAAGAAGACTTTCAGATCGTGATGCCGCATCGCCTGTCCGGCCAAAAAAGTCAGCAATGTCGTTTTACCCTGACCGGTCGGACCGATAATACAACAGTGGGCAACCGCGGCTTCTTCGGCGCTGACATGGAACTGAAACTTGTAGGCCGAACCGGTCGTGGTTCGGAAAATCGAAATCGGCCCCGGCCCCCAGTCGCTTTTGTTGAAACCGCCGGAAGGTTTTTCAAAGCAAACCGCCGCCGCCACCACACGCGACAGATAGCGGTATGTCCGCGGAAAAGTTTCATAAGTCGGGAACTGGTTAAAAAAGGTAGCCTGGGTTACCCAGCCTTCGCGCACCGGCGTAACGCCGAAAGTACGGCAAATCCGCTGCACTTCCGATTCCGCAAAATCCAGTTCTTCGGTACTGTCGCCCAACAAAATTACCGACATGGCATATTCGGTCAGAGACTGATAATCGGCATCGCTGTCTTCGATTGAGGACAAAGCAATATCATACTGCCCGATCACTTCGGGCGAAAAGCTGGTTACCTTGGCCATGCGCTGCTGCTGCATCAGGAGAGCCCGGGCCTTAGGTTTGAATATCGGCTTAATATTGTGCAACAGATTCAGCTCGCAATCGATGGAAAGCAGCGAAGCAACCATAGCTTCATCCATGAAATCTCCGGGGCTGCGTATCCCCATGACAATCGCCAGCTTTTCCTTTTCGCCGGAAAAAAAGCGGATAATCCCCTCCTCTCCGGTAAAGTGGATATGATCGGCCGTCAAAAGCTCATTCAGCTGCGGACCTTCGGCATTGCGGATTTTCGGCTGAGGGCGGGAAAGCGGGCTGCAGATCTTGGCAAAAAGCGAAAACGGGCTGTCTTCCACTTTGCTGTCTTCGGTTTCATACATGGCTTTAATGCCGTAATCATTCAGCGTTGCCAACAAAGACTGCGAAGCATAATTCAAATCTTTCAGAGCATCGTCGCGGTCGGTTACACTCAAAATAATATAGTGGCTGTTGTTATAAACACGGTCAAGCGTGCTGCGCCAAACATCGGAAACCTGCTCCAGCAGAGGATTATTAAAATCCCGAACCTCGGCATCAAGCGGAATCCGTTCCCGCATGGTTATAACGCGGCTGTAAACCTGCATGCCGGCCATTCCGTCAATCCAAGACTTGCGCGCCTCAAGCATCGAAATAACTTTTTCGTCTTCCACAAACGCCAAATCAATCCCGTCAACTTTAAATACACGCATCAACGAACCATTATAGCAGCGAACGGTTATTCCGTCAGCCAGAAGCTTGCTGAAAGGCAAAAAGTCGGAAACGCGGGACTCCCGCGGCTGCGGCAAAACCAAATGGCCGATTTTGGTCGCCCAAAAACCGGCAAAAGCCGCCGCCGAGACAAAACCAACCAAAGCCACCAGAACGTCCGCCCCGGAAAGCCCTTCTACGAATATCTTAAAAAAATCAAAATCAGGGTGCAAATTTGTTCCCCTTTGCCTTGTACAGATTGGTTGATGTTTTATTGGCCTGCCCAAAGGCCTGAATCATATTGCCGATATGCGGTTCTTTGGCGCCAATTAAAATAATGGAAATATGTCCGACCACAATCAAAAAGATAAACAGCAGCGGATTCATGTTAAAGGTTCCGATAAAAATAAACATCAGCGGAAACTGTATCCCGAAGTTCAGCAGAACCGGGAGGAACGGCCCCCACAAAATTTTGGGGGGATTGGCCACCGCTTTTAAAATCGGCTCTTTCATCTCAACACCCCTGTCTGATTTAAACCTTTTCTTTTATAATAAGAAAAATCTTATTTTTATGCAATAAATAAGGTGGTTTTTCCACCACGGCAAAAAGCCGATATGACTTATTATAAGTATATCCTTTTATTATGAAAATATGGTTAATTTGAAAACGACGGCGTCGGAACGGCCGGAAGCTCGACCTCCTGTGCGGCCGCCTGTCCGATACGATTTAAGATATCCTGCGCAGCAGCGGCATTTTGCGGCTGTGACGAAGCCGGAGCCTGAGGCCGGGCATCTCCAGCGGGCTGCGCCTGCCAGGTTTGCGGCACAGGTTGCGGCCGGGAGCCCGGCACGGCTGACGGCCGTTCCGTTTCGGAAAGCGTTTCTTCTCCGGACTGGCGCCGGATCCAGGCATCCAGACGACTGTCGGCACGACGAACGGCAGGGCGGGAGACAACAGCCGGCACTTCCGGAGCAGCCGGACGAACCGGAGCCGTTACGGCAACCGGTTGCGAAACCTTATTTTCCGTTTCTCCCGATGAGGCCGATACTGCAGAATGATATATTTGCCGCAAAGCGTCCTGATTGTCCGCCTCCAGCGCCTTTTCAATCTGTTTCAACGGATTAGCCTTAAGCGTGACAGCTTCTGACGGATTTTTGAGCAGATTGACTTCGACCTGTTCTTCCTGCCCCTGATTATTCATTTCGCGATAAATACCATCGGCAATTTTTTGCAGTTCATGCGCGCTATATACCTTTACCGGCTTATCGGCAGCGCGCAACGACGCAGCTGATAACAACAGAAAAAGTATCAAGGCGATGATTTTCATTGTTTTTACCCTTAAGAATCCGGATTAACGGACTTACACATTCCGTTTATCCATCTTTGTCCATCAGGACAAACCCTGCCATCGCAGCCCGGCAGCGTTGAATCTGTTGAGCAATTGCCGCCCCCGCCCCCGCCGCCACCGGGGGTTCCGGGATTTTGGGTATTAGTTCCCATATCATATCCAAAACTCAATTCCCGGGCAATTTGATCATCACCGGTAAAGTAGCTGATAATCATTCCCATGACGGCAACCAGAAAGAGCCCGATGGCAATATTGGCAAACCATTTCCAGCTGATTTTGTTAAAAACGGCCATAAAAGCAAAGCCAATCAACCCAAATCCGGCCAACAGATAGACAACCTGATGGGAATCCTTAAGCGCCTGAGCTGCGCGGGAACGGATGGTTGAAAAAATATTTCCTTCCGCCGCCCATACTTCCGCCGGCATACTCATTAAAACGACCGCGGCAACCATAAACAACATTAAATTTCCATATTTATGTCCGAGAGACTTCATATCTAGTGCTCCTTGAAATTTACTTCAACGTATCTTCAACATCGACAACCTGCTCGCCGGCAACATAATTGATAAATGCTGCAGTTACGGCAATAATCACCAAACCGATGATAACAGCACCAAGCCACTTCCAGTTCAGATTGCCGAAAAATCCGCCGATTGCAATACCGATAATACCAAAACCGGCAACAACGTAGATAATCTCACGCATACCGGTAAAAATCTCAATCCCTTTATCGGTCAGTTCCTCAAACAAAGCATAGGAATTATGCGGAGAAAGAAAAGACGAAACGGCAAAAAAGAGTACAGCCAGCGCCGCCACGCGAAAATACTTCCGGACGCCGGCTTTCCACAAGGACGAAGAAAAAAACGCACATACCAGAAGAACAGCAAATGAATACACAGCATTAAAAATCATGTTCTCCTCCTCAAAATAATCCTATTGCCGGTTGGGGTCTTAAATACATTTTACCTAAAAATTAAATATTTTTCCAGATATTTTTCTTATACCCAGAAAGAGTTAAGATATTGTTTACAACAAAATAAAAGCCGCGCAACAAAAATTTAACATTTTCGCCCTCTCACGCAATACAGACAGCCCCAGCACAGCCTGCGCGAATACTCCGCTACTTTGGCTTGGGTGTCATAAGGCGCGCCCGCAGGCTGACGATGGGGAACGCCCCGCGGCGAATACTCCGCTACTTCGGGTTAGGTACCCTAGAGGCGCGATGCTTGCAATGAACACTATCTCGGCGTACGGATAATGGTTATCCCTTGGGCGCGGCAGCAACCATCAATCAATAACCGTCACCCCTCGTTTTTTCAGCAGAAAAAAATGTCAGAGGATCTGCGAGTTTTTATCATAATGTGACTAAGCGAATGTTGGCGGTTGGGGAAAGAGGGAAATTCGAAGATCCCTTGACGTTTTCTTTCAGAAAACGAGGGATGACTCTATAGGTGGACGGCTGCGCAATCGAGGGATGACCTGCACGGCAGGTGCGCGGCAGGTTTGCTGCTGATGTTTGGCTGCTCCGAAGGCGCGTTGCTTATAATGTGCACTATCTCGACTTACCAATAACGGTTCTCCCTTGGGGGGGGGGTAGCAGTATCTATCACCTAATAACCGTTACCCCTTGGCTGCTGCCGCTGCCATCGAAGGGTCTACGAGTTTTTCTTGTTTCCCTTTGTCACTCCGGCTTGTTTTTTTACTGTCATTCCGGGGTTGACCCGGAATCCAGGCGGATAAGGAATCAATGTTGACCCAGACTCCGGCTCGGAGGCCGGAGTGACAGATAAAAAAAACGGACCAGAATGACAGGTAAAAAAACAGGCCGGAGTGACAGGAAGAGAGAAAACACCGTGCTGTGACAGGAAAGGAAAAGATGACTTTTTTGGTAAGATGATTAATTCTCAGATATGCAAACAGCAATAAAATACCATAGGAATATATTTTTGAGAAGCAGGAAGCGGGGAAAACTTAACAAAAAAAGGCACGGACAAAGCCGTGCCTAACAAATCCGAAAGCTTGAATTAGAAGCTTGAAGATCCACCGGTACCGGTAAGCGTATCGCTTGTAAAGTTAGAGGTTTCACCTGTACCTGTATTAGTGGTTGCGTAGTCAATAATCGCACCGGCCGCAGCCAAGAGCGCCAGACCAACAGCCAGAGAGGCGAACCAGGTCCATTTCAGTTTGCCGAAGACGGCAAAGAAGGCCAAAGCCACCAAACCGAAACCGCCGACGATAAAGATTACAGTCTTAACAGCCTTAAAGGTTTCTGATGCTTTTTTATTGGCAGTATCAAATACTGTCGCTGCAAAAGCATCCGGCGCAATAACGCACATACTAACCAACAGCATCAGACTGATGGTCAATATATTTCTTTTCAAAAAGTTCATCCAACTTCTCCTTAATTTACTTAATAATTATACCATTTGACAAATACCGCAGACAAGACGTTTCTACTGCCCGCTCAATGGTATTTATCACATTATAGCAAACCAAAGTTTAAAGTCTAGTTAATTTTATGTAACAGAACTCATGCGGAACTTTTGGGCATGAGTTCTGCCATAAAACGGATGAACTTTTATAACCGGACGGATCCGTGATTATTTTTCACTAATCAAAACGATGCATCACCACCGCTTCCACTCAGGGAATCGTCCAAGTAATCATTTTTAGTCATAATTCCCGAACCGCTATTACTAGTTGCGTAGTCAATAATCGCACCCGCCGCAGCCAGAATGGCCAGCCCCACTGCCAGCGAGGCGAACCAAGTCCATTTCAGTTTGCCGAAAACGGCAAAGAAAGCCAAAGCCACCAAACCGAAACCGCCGACGATAAAGATTACAGTCTTAACAGCCTTAAAAGTTTCTGACGCTTTTTTATTAGCAGTATCAAATACCGTTGCCGCAAAAGCATCGGGGATCGCCAGACAAGCTACGACCAGCACAACCAGACTGAGGAACCATATATTTTTTCTCAAAAAACTCATAAATTTTATCTCCTATAAAACATGATAATAATTAAAGAAGTTGGATAAATGCGATTGACAAAATAATACTTATCAACGCCCGCATTTATTAGAATAATATCATATTTTATTTTAAAGTCCATATATTTTTGTCTATTTTATATAGGAAGCAGCAATGTTTTTTTGGCGATTGCTGTCTGTACGGGCGGGGTCTTGTTGTTTTTTACGGCCTTTTCATACAAAAAAAATTTTCCCCGGTGGCGGCGCCAGAAAGGAAACACGCCCGGAAGCCATTGATTTTGCATCAAAGCTCCGCCGTTTCTAAACGAAAAGTAAATTCATTTAAAAGAATCCACAGAAATTCGCATTTTTTTATAAGCCCTTGCCAAGATTCCGTTTTTGTTTTATCAAGATTTGTGAGGGGTTATGAATGGAAAAAGCAGGTTTCAGAGCATTTATTTACAGCTTTTCTTTATCTTTATCGGCAATTTTTGCGGCTGATAAAGTTTTTTTGCACGCCTCTCAAGAAAGCCATGACGATTTGATTATTTCAAACAAGAATATTGTGCTTTTTCTTAATGACACACAACAAAAGCCTGTCCGTGCCCTGCCGGTCAAGAAAATTGCTCTCAGCGTTCTGCCGGAAATTCCCAAGCCTCTGCCCGATACACATCCCCTTAGAAATCCGGAAGCGGAACCAAAAATTCCGGAAGACTCCATTATCATGGCGGATGCAGCAAACGACAATGATTTTAATTTCAACTATATTCCCCTTGATATTGAAATCGGCACGGAAGACCCCGCATCGGAAATTTCCGATACCACAGAGCAGCCCCGGCCGACTGCCGAAATTATAAATTCCGAACCGCTTCCGGCGGCGGCAGAAGTTTCCGCGGGCATTGAAAAGCCAACATCGCCGGCATTACAGCCAAAGGAAAATATCAACAAGATTGTCGTCGTCAGAAAAGAACCGGCTCCGCCTGAAATTAAGATTGCCGGCCGCGAAGAACGTTCCATTTCGGAATCTCGCCCACAAAAACCGTTGAACAAAGTTCCGGAAAGCGAGAAGAAACAGCCGCAGACCATTCTGGCTGCCGCCGAAGATAATGAGCCGATGCTGCTTATTCCGCTGGAACGAGGCAATGGTTTGGAGTTTGCCGGACAAGGCATGCAGGTCAGCGCTGACAGCGAAGGCAATCAGGTAGCCGCCGCCGATAAAAACGTTCCGATCAAGAGTCTGGGAGCTCCCGAAAAACCCGCCGGCAACGACAGCATCGTCCCGACCGACGACGGTAACGCCTGGAAGAGTATGGCGGAGCTGAAAGCCGAAAAAGAACAGGCTCGACAAACAGAAAAAAAAACCGCAGAAACAGAAAGTGAGGCCTGGGCTGTTGCCAAAGGCCGCGACCATCCTAAAAACCGGTTAATTCTGGAGGCGGATACCAATAAAAGCGAAGAGGAAATCCAACAGGTTTTGCGCGGAGGCAAGCAAGCGGCCGCCAGCAGAAGCGGGGAGATTCAGGTGGCCGGGGAAATGATTGACAATCTGCTTATTCCCATTCCCCAAGACATTTTAGACGACGAAAACCTGACGCCGCAACTGACTTCTTCAGAAGAAAACCGGAGCATTGAGCGCGAACTGGACGAAGAGCGGGGCATTGTGAGGGAGCAGCCGGAAGAAAAGACTGAAAACGACATTAAAATCCTGGATGCCCAAGGGAGAAACGTTCGCAAAAAAGAAGGCGGACTGCTTAGCAGCATCACTTCTATTTTTTCGGGCGGCAACAACGAAAAATCTCCCGAAGAAACGGCCGGGGACGATGGCGAAGGAATTATCGACAGCATTGCCCGCAAGATGGGCGGCAAAAAAGAAAGCCCCAAAATCCTGCCTACGGAAATCCGCCTTTCTTTTCAGCCCAACCGTGCCGAAATTTCCGGTACGACCCTGCAATGGATTCAGGCCTTTGGGAAAAAGGCTGCCGAAGAAGCCTCAATCGCCTTGGAAATCCGTCTCAATGGCAGCAGCGACCGTATTTTGCAGCAAAAGCGCCTTAATCTGCTCAGCAATATTCTGGCCGGACGCGGCGTCGGCAGCAACAAGATCAGAGTTGTTTATACCGTACGGGAACCCAACTCTTTCGTGATGAGGACAATTCGGATAAACGAACAGAGCAATGAGACGACAATGAAAAATAACACGCCAAACAACAACGGTTATTATTTGCAATGGTAATAAGTTGAGGCTTGCGCTTGATTATTTATTTTTCAAAATGTATGATAGGGAAAAATTTATGACAAAATGTGCTTTAAGGATTGCAAAAATGGACAAGAAACTTAGTATAGCGGCCTGCCTGATTTGCCTGTTTGCGACAAGCGGCTGTTATCTTTTCCGCCCGATTGACGAGAATGCGGAAAATGCAGCTGCGACTTCTGCTCCGGCGCCGGCGTGCACTTCCGATGACGGACCGTGCATTACGCCTCCGGTTGCAAACGACGAATATGTCAATTACACCGAGGTTGCCGCCGATTATCGCGAATACGGGGAACGGACGCCCCGCGACCAGCGTATTGTCCAATCCGGGGGGCCTAGCAACATGGCCGCCGCAATTCCGCCGACCATTGAGGAAGAAGTAACCGATTACGAAGAAGAAATCAAAAGCACAGAGACGACTACGGAAATCGAAACCGAAGTCAACACGGAGATTCAGGGTAGCGGCGAAGATCCCGTGAAAGACTGGCTAGCTGAAGAAGGGCAATCCCTCAAAGCTTTGCTGACACAGTGGAGCAATGAGTCCGGCTGGCGTTTGATCTGGAAAACAAACCGGAATTATACGCTGAACGCCGGGGCAATGTTCAGAGGGCGTTTTGCCGACGTAAGTGCCGCTCTGGTTCGCGCTTTCGGAAGAGCCCGGCCGGCGCCGATTGCAACATTTTATAAAGGAAACCGCGTCCTGGTGATTGAGACAATGGAGGATGAGAATGCTTACGAATAAAAAGAAATACTGCGGCATTGTGCTGCTGGCAGCCGGGCTGCTGGCCTCATGCTCTTTGTCTACTCAGCTTGACGCCACGGTGGAGAGGGAGGTTTCGGCCGCGACCAAGCTCAAGGAAACAGCCAAGATGCCGGCGTCACCGGCCAATGTTGATCTTGTTCGGGTTAAGAACGATATCTGGCTGGGAGATACCAGCGATATTGAATACGAAGGCGAACCGGTTCCGACTTATTTGGAAAAGCCAGATGCCGTTACCTTAATCAGCAACCGTCCGGTTACCTTGTTTGAAATCGGCGACATGCTTAACAAAGTAACGTCACTAAAAATCCGTTATGCGTCCCAACTGGAAGACAATATCGTTAAAAACGCCGAGAAGAACAAGCCGACGGCCGCTTCCATTAATGCCGACTGGACGGAGCCGAACAAAATGCTTTTGTCTTATCGGGGGCCGCTGAGTGGTTTGTTGGATGAGATTTCATCGCGTTTCGGCATTTGGTGGAAATATGAAAAAGGCGAAATATATTTCTATAAATACGTTACCAAAACCTTTGTTCTGTACAGCCTGCCGACCAAACCGAATTTGTCGGTCAACATCGGCGGTTCGGCCAGCGGCGAAGGCGGAACGTCGTCAATTTCGTTAACCAGTTCGGTTGAAGTTGAGTTGTGGAAAAACGTGGAAAATACGATTAAGGGCATGGTCGACACCAAAGCCAAGCTGACGATGGATCCGGCAAACGGAACCATCTCGTTGACATCGACCCCGAATGACATTAAAAAAGTGGCTCGTTTCGTTAACGAACAGAATGGGCGTTTGTCCCGCCAAGTTGCCATCAGCGTTAAGGTTTTGCAGGTTACGATTGACGATGCCGACCAATACGGCCTTAATTTGTCGGCAATCTATAAAGACGGAGCCAAGCAGTTCTCGATCGCCAGCCCGACCAGCAGCCTTTCCGAAGACGTTGCCAAAAACCTGACGATGGCGATTGCTCCGGGGCATTTGACTGCCGATGCCATTGTCAAGGCTTTGTCAACGCAAGGAACCACAACTTTGGTCACCAGCGGCACGGTAACAACGCTGAACAACAAACCGGCGCCTATTCAGGTTATCAAAAAACAGAAATATATTTCTGAAATTACCAAGACCAACAGCGGCAGCGACGGCGACAACTATGATATTTCTACGGAGACGGAAGAAATCGAGACCGGCTTTACCATGGACGTTCTGCCGAGAATTTTGGAGCACGGGCGTTTGCTGCTGATGTTCAACCTGACGCTTTCTGATCTGATCGCTTTGGAAAAAGTATATTTGAACGAAAGTGCAGACGGAACATCTTCGGACAACGGCCAGTATATTCAGAACCCGCAAATCGAATCCCGCGGCTTTACACAGGAAGTTGCCCTGACGACCGGCGAATCCCTCATTTTGACAGGGTATGAACGGGTTGAGAACAAAACCAACAAAGAAGGCGTTGGTTCGGCAACCAATTCTTTGTTCGGCGGAACGGCCACAGCCGAAAAACTGCGGAACGTCTTGGTTATTATCCTGACCCCGGTTGTTTTGGAATCTCCGCTGGTTCCGGAATCCCGGATGAGACATATTTAACATTGAAGGGGAAAAACGGTGCTGGAAGATGCTAATCTGACAGATGAAGACGTTGAAAAGAGCAAAGAGCAATCCGTAGGAACGGAAATTGTTGTTGACGGCGTAGAATACGCCACCAACCTCTTTTGGCAGCCGCTGCAAAATAAAGATGATCCGTTTATGGAAGTCGAAGAAGCGTCGCAGGGCATTTTGGAAGGCGCCGACCTTTTTTGTATCAAACCCGGCAAAGCCCCACAGTTTGGTATTTGCGTTTCAACCGACGGATATAAGAAAAACGAGGAAGCGGCGGCAGTTCCCCTGGCGACCGCCCTTTCGGACAGATCTTCCTTTATTGCCGTTTTCAAGGTCAACAGCGGATGGTGGTATACCTGTATCCGTAACGATATTATCCTTTCAGACGGCGATATGCTGTTCTTGAACGAAGAAGACGCCAAAAACCAGTTTGAATCCATGTTGGCGGTTCCGGACTGGGGGCGCAAGATTGCGCCGCCGGAATGGGGCTTTGAGGAAACAGAATATCCGGATTTGGGAAAATTAATGCAGCGCGGCGCCAAGGCCAAGCTGCAAAAAATCAAAGGGCTGCGCGGTTCCAAATTGGTTATGGTAATTGCAATATCTTCAATCATCGGTTTGTGGCTGCTGTATACCCTTTTTACGGAAATTTTTCTGGCTCCGCCGAAAAGGCCGGTTATGGTTCCGGTGGCGCCCAAAGTTGTTCCCAAAAAAGTTGAGGTTGTTCCCGAAGTAAAGCCCTGGGAAAAAATTAAAGACCCGGCAATGGTCATGGACCAATGCGAGGCGGCTGTTGCCAAACTGGTGTCCATTGTGGCACCGGGATGGAAAATCGGCGATATTTCCTGTACGCAGGGCAGCGCGGCAACCAGTTTTAAGCGGGATTTCGGGAGAATTTCCTGGATGCGGCAGGCGGTTTCCAACCCCAAGCTGAAACTGGGCGGTAAGATTTTTTCAGACGACGGCAACACAATGATTGCTTCTTCGGTGTATTCTAACGTCAAAACAATAACTTCTGCTCCGACCCGCGGAGACGCTGTTTTGAAAAACGAATTGAACGAACTCGGGCAGGCTCTGGGAATGAAATTTAATCTTTCAAGCGCCAGCGTAACCTCGGCGCAGCATAATGTTTACCGGCATGTAAAATTTAACTTCAGCTCGACCTACAAGCCGCACATCTGGAAAGAACTGTTAACAAAATTTTCAGGACTTGAGATTAATAGTATTAAATATAATCCTGTCTCAAAAGTCTGGAATTACGAAGGAGTAATCTATGTATTCTAATGAGATGATAAAAAAATTATACCGGGTTTCCCTGGCGGCTTTAGTTATCGGTTTGGGAACGGCGGCAATATCTCCGGCTCAGGCTTTGCTTCCGGCCGGCAGTCCCAACGTGACAGGGCCGACTCCGCTTAACCAGCCGGCACCGGCGACAAACGCCAACGAAGCATCTCAAATTCCCGATGAGATAGCCCTGTTTGATACAGAAGTCGATATTCCGACGCCGGGAAGCGGCATGATTACTCCCAACAACGGCAGCGATGCGGCTACTCCGCCGGTTGTTAACAATCTGGCGGCGGAAACGGCACCGGGTTCTAACGGCAATAATATGCCAACTCCCGGACAAAATGCCGGCAGCGGTATGCCGACGCCACAGCCCTTATCCGCTCCGGCAGCAGCCCCTGCTCCGACAATGAACAAGGCCGGCGGCGCTTTGCCGACTTTGCAGCCGGGAAATCCGCTGTTTGCAAAAAATGCAGCAGTTCAGAGCGAAAAAGACATTCTGTCGGAAGTCGACAACGAACTCTTCAATCAAATGTCGGATATTGAAAAACAAACGGCGTTGCTTACATTAGAGCTGCGCCGGGAGAAAATCCGCGCTGAAATTGATGCCATGAAGGCTCAGCGGCAGAAAGCCATCGAGGAACAGAAAAACATGGATGCCGACCGCGAAAACAAGCGCCTGGCCATGGAAAAGGAACTGGAACAAAAAATTATTGCCGAGCAAACCAAACTCCGCAAAATTGAACTGGCTTTTGAAAAATTGCGTCAAGAGCGGCTGTTGACGGCTTACAAAGAGCATATGCTGCAAGAAGAGCAAAAATGGATTAAAAGCAATCAGGACATTTATGATGAGATTGCCAACCAGAAAAAAGAGCAGGCTTTGTGGGCGACAAAATATAAAGAAAAGCTGCAAAAGCTGGTTTCGCTTTCCGAAAATGTTATGCAGGATGCCCAGATAAAAATGGATTCCTACAAAAGGGAAGTCAATGATCTGCAGACGCAGATTTCAATTTTGAAGGCCCGTTTGGAAGCCCAGCAAAAGACCAACCCGTTCGGACAGGAAGGCGGGGCAAATGCTGCCGGCGGACAAGGCGGGGGGAAAGTTATGGCTCCGGTTAAGAAATCAATCAATCTCGGCGATTTGTACGTTATTATGGAAATCGCCGGCCAAAGAGACGATGTCAGCGCTAGACTGATGAATCGCGAAGGCCAGACATTTCTGGTCAAGACCGGAACAAAATTAAAAAGCGGCGATGTTGTCAAAGAAATTACGCCCACCTACATCAAAACCGACCATGACGGAGAGGAAGCGTTCTTGTACTTTGCTTCCGGCGGCGTTATGGACAGCGAACCCGAAGGCGGCTCGGCTGCGAAAAAAGCAATGGCAGCCCGGGGCGCAACCGGCGGCGGAAACGTTTCGCAGGCCAATCCGCGCGGATTGGTTACCAGCAAGGGAGTTCCGGGTGTCAGCCGGGATATGATGCTGAGGTAAAAAAATGGATGAAGAGGCAAAAACTCCGGACATAAATCAGGCAAGACCTGCGGCCAGTTCCGGCGGTGTTATCGGTGCCGCCGGAGTTGAAACGCAGCAGGCGGCCGCAGATGCCGACAACAAGCCGGCAAACCGTCTGGAAAATTATTTTGCCACCGGCGTCCAGCTGCTCACTTTGCCGGGCAGCGAAATTATGATTAACGACGATACGCGCCGTTTGCTGGCGTTGTTTTCAAACGGGCGTTTTTTGGTTTCCGAAACGCACAAGTTTGACGGCCGGGTTTTGAGTTTTGAGGTTCTGGCCCGTAAAAAAAAGCTGCTTATCAACAAACCGACTTATGTTTCTCAAAATGAGCTGAATGCAATTTACGCTTATGGCGAACGGGCATTTTCAACAGCCGACGATTCAGAGCTCGACGTCGACCAGATGGAAATGCAGAAAGACTTTGTTAACGTTGTTGCCAGAGCCGCGGCCCAAAAAGTGTCGGATATTCATGTTATTGTCGCAGACAGCACACAGATTATGTTTCGCGTTAACGGCATGATGCAGACGGAAATGGAATACAACAAGGACTGGGGAGAAGCTTTTGTCCGGGCGGCGTTTGCTTCGGCGGACATTTCGGACGCCAACTACGCCCAAAACGAATTCCAGGGCGCGCAGAAGCTTGGTTCCACACCATTGCGCGGTTCCAAAGGACGTTTGATGCTGCCACACAATGTTTTGGCTATTCGCCTACAGTTTAACCCGATTGCATTCGGTTCCCAGTATTTGGTCATGCGTTTGCTGTATGCCGACGACAATCCCGATGGCAGCGGCGATTTGGCAGCTTTGGGATTTGGCGAATACGAAGAAAGACTTTTCTACCGTTTGCGGGCGGTTCCGGTTGGAATTTCGATTATTGCCGGACCGACGGGAAGCGGGAAAAGTACGACCCTGCAACGCAATATGATTAAGCTGTTGCAAGAAAAGAATTATGAAATCAACCTCCTGACGGTGGAAGACCCGCCGGAATATCCGATTCCGGGCGCGCGGCAGATGCCGGTGACCAATGCCAACACCGAAGAAGAAAAAGACGAACAGTTTAACAAGGCTCTGGCGGCCGCATTGCGTTCTGACCCTGACGTTATTATGGTGGGCGAGGTTCGTACCCTGTCTGCGGCACAGCTGGCTTTTAAGGGCGCATTATCCGGACACGGAATGTGGACGACCCTGCACGCCAACTCAGCACCGGCAATCATTACCCGTTTGATGGATATGGGGGTTGAACCGTTTAAACTGCAGGATCCGGCTTTGATGAAAGGCCTGATTTCGCAGCGTTTGTTTAGAAAGCTCTGTCCGCATTGCCGGATTTCGGTCAAAGACCGTTTGGATTCCCCTTCGGTACAACGCTTGAAAGTGGCTTTGGGCGATTTTGGCATCGAAAACACTTTTGTACGCGGCCCGGGTTGCAAATATTGCAATAATCAAGGCGTAAAAGGGCGAATGAGCGTTCCGGAAATCATTCTGCCGGACGGAATGTTTTTGGAAATGATGACCAAAGGGGAAACCCGCAAGGCCATTGATTACTGGACCAGCGACCTGAACGGGCGAACTCTTCGCGATGCGGCAATTGAGCGGATGCTCAAAGGATATTTGGATTTGGATGAAATTGAACGTTGGTGCGGCCTGCTTGACCAACGTCCGGATTATTAAGGCGGACAGATTATGGCAAAAGACAAAAACGTTACATTGCAAAAGGCAATGCACAGTCTGAACACGGTAGAGGTTTATTATGCCAAAATGGTGTGCAGAATGTCAAACGCGGCAAGATTAAAGATATATCGCAAGATTGCTTCATTAATGGCTAACCGCTTTTCTTTGATGAATGCGCTTGACCGGCTGCACGACAGCGTCAGCAACGGCGGAAAAAATCCCGGCGAACCAATGGCAATTGCCATTGCCAGCTGGGCAAGAGCCCTGCAAAACGGTCAGCCGTTTTCCGATGCGCTCAAAGGCTGGGCACCGGACCGGGAAAGACTGATGCTTTCGGTCGGCGACGTTTCCGACCTTGAAAACGCCTTGTTAAACCTGATTAAGGTTACAGAAGGCACGACCAAGATGATCCGTCCGATTATCGGGGCAATCGGGTATCCGGTTTTCCTGATGATGATGGCGGTTTTGATTATTTACGCCATCGGGGTTTACATGGTGCCGCCGATGCTGGATGCGGCGCCTAACACCCGCTGGCGCGGACTGGCGCGGGATTTGGTCAATGTTTCGGCATGGATTAAGGATTATTGGATTATCGCTTTTTCGGCGCTGCCGGTTCTTATTTTGATTATTTATGCCACCATCGGCGTATGGACCGGTATTATCCGGGTTTATTTTGACATGATTCCGCCATGGTCGCTGTATAAGATTTTTACCGGCATTACCTGGCTGTTGGCATTGTCAGCGCTGGTTAAGGGCGGAACACCGGTTTCGACGGCCCTGCGAGCGTTAAGGCGAGACGCCAGCCGTTACCTGAAGGAGCGAATAGACGCAACATTGGTCTATATCAACAGCGGTGAAAACCTTGGTTCTGCCCTTGCCAAGACGAACTTGGAATTTCCGGATCCGGAAATCATCGGCGATTTGAAGATTTATTCCGAATTGGATAATTTTGAAGAAGCCCTGGAAAAGCTGGCTAACGACTGGCTGGAAGAAAGCGTCTACATGATTGAGCAAAAAGCTGGCATTTTGAACATGGTCGCCCTGTTGTCGGTTGCCGGGGTTATTGCCTGGGCAGTTATGGGAACTTTCGACATGCAGGATCAGATTACCAGTTCAATGGGCGGAGCAAGTTAAAATGAAGAGATTAACCGCTTTTGTTCGCAGCCTGAAAAGCAGCACTAAAATTGCCGTCGTTTTGGTCGGTATCACCTTGTTGGGCTGGGGTGTCAGCTGCAGCCTGAAAACCGAGGTCCGGCCGGCAGCCCGGCAATTGGTGCGGCTGGTTGAAATTATCCATCGCAATTTTCAAACCAAACCGGATTTTTGGAAACTCAACAGCGCCTGGCTGATTGACAACAACATGGTACCGCAGGAAATGCGTTCCGGAAGACAGATAATCAATGCTTTGGGCAAACCGGTGGAAGTCGGCTCCGGAATTGGGGGGCAGATGCTGATGCCGGGAGCGCGGAGTTTTGATATTGTTTACAAGAATCTGACCAAACGCGAATGTGCAGCGCTGGCGTCTTATGATTATCCGCAGACGCAGACTTTGGGGCTGATCAGTCTGACTGTTATCAACGGCGCGGAAGAGAAAAACTTGGTTTGGGGCGAAGAAAACGGCCTGCCGCTGTCAGCGGAAGAAGCCGGAGAACTCTGCAAAAAACAAAATATGCTGATTTGGAATTTTGAGTAAGATACGGCAAAGAAATAAAAGAGTTCTCTCCTTGGGCACGTCAGCGTTTATTCACCTGTGACCGTCATCCCTCGTTTTTTCGGCAGAAAAAACGCCAGAGGGTCTTCGAGTTTTTTTATAAATGTCTGCGACGGAATGTTTGCAGGGGTAGAAAAATGTT